>Ga0209082_1000071_pt1 | contig 63911 bp, 59 predicted proteins | sample ColdCreekSource_FD_184127 | JGI IMG/M metagenome (GOLD analysis project Ga0209082, IMG submission 184127) | Groundwater microbial communities from Cold Creek, Nevada to study Microbial Dark Matter (Phase II) - Cold Creek Source (SPAdes) (version 3) | ecosystem: Environmental > Aquatic > Deep... | reverse complement strand
AACCCGCGGGTGACGTAGAGCGCCGCGAACAACATGCCCTCGAGCACGCGAAAGCCAGCGACCTGCATGACGAAGGCCTCGTCCGCGAGCACGAAGTAGTGCGCGAGCGAAAACAGCACCGATGAAATCAACGCGCACACGAGCAGGGAAACCCACGATTTCCACTTGATCAGCTTGATCAGTGCCCAGCTCGCACCGGTTATCAGCAGCGCGCGGAAGATCAGCTCCTCATGGAAGCCCGCGCCCGCAGCCAGCACGAGCTTCTCGACGAACGTCATGTACGGGACGTTCAGGGCCTCGCCGGTGCGGACCTCGTGTGTGGCCCAGCCGATCGACATCAGGATGAGCAGTGCGGCGCCGAGCGACTCCGCGAACACGCGCCGGAACAGGTGAGGTTCGGCTTTGCCGCGCTTTTGTTGCACCCACGTGACCACGAGCATGAGCAGCGCAAAGGCCAATGTCACGGCCACATAGGCGGGCACATTGATGTCCCACTCGCCCTCAGCAAGCGGCGGGAGCGGAGGATCGCCAGGTTCACGCGGCGGACGCGGCAACAAGCGTTGCAGGAGCGTCGAGATGAAGTCTACGTGATGCCGACGTGAGATCAGCAAGAGGCCGAGGTGATAGATCAAGAACACTGGCACCGTGAACGCAATGCTCACGAGCGGGTTGGGGCGCTTACGAACAATGGCCCACACCAGCTGCGAGTCGCGCTCTTCGCCGAGTGTGGGCTTGGGCGCAAGCGTGGGAGTTGCAGGAGGTGTTGGCGGAGCGGACATGCCGCGCCTACGATAGCCCGTAATCTTTGATTTTGTAGAGCAACGCGCGATGAGAGATCTCGAGTAGACGCGCAGCCGCCGTGCGATTGCCACGCGTCTGCGCCAGCGCTTTGCGGATCAGCGCCTCTTCGATCGAGCGATTGGCTTTCTTGATCGAAAGGTCAGAGGAAGACAGCACGTGGTGCAGCGTGTCTTGAGGCTGCTGTAAACGCTCCGGCATGTCCTCCGGAACGAGCACATCGCCTTCGCACAAGACCGCGGCGCGCTCGATCAGGTTCTCGAGCTCGCGCACGTTGCCGGGCCAGTGATACTCGAGCAACAAGCGCTTCGCTCGCGGATCGATGCCGCGGATGTGTGTGCCGAGGCGCGCGTTGTTGCGAGCGATGAAGTGATCGATCAAGAGGGGGACGTCGTCCGTGCGCTCACGCAGCGGCGGCACCACGATCTGCAGCACATTCAGGCGGTAATACAGGTCTTCGCGGAAGCGCCCCTCGCTGACCTCGCGCGCGAGATCGCGCACCGTCGCAGCGACCACACGCACATCGACCGCGAGATCTTTGTTGCTGCCGAGCGGCCGCACCACGCTCTCTTGCAGCACGCGCAGCAGCTTCACCTGCAGCGGCAAGCTCAGCTCGCCGATTTCATCGAGAAACAGTGTGCCGCCGTGGGCCTCTTGGAAGATGCCTTGTTTATCGCTGTGCGCGTCCGTAAAGGCACCGCGCTTGTGACCGAACAGCTCGCTCTCCATCAACGTCTCGGGGATCGCGCCGCAGTTGATCGCGACAAATGGCTTGTCGCGCCGTGAGCTCTGCCTGTGCAGCGCGCGCGCGACCAGCTCTTTGCCCGTGCCGCTCTCGCCTTGGATCAACACGGTCGTGCGGTAATCGGCGACCTTGCCGATCAGCCGCAGCACGCGCTCGATGGCTGGGCTCTTGCCGAGCAGATCTGGGGTGTGCCCTTCGATCGCCGCTGCGCGCAGCGCGCGATTCTCACGCATCAGCCGCTCGTGCTCTTCGGCTTTCGCCAGCGCAAACAGCACTTCTTCCTGCTTGAACGGCTTCGACACGTAGTCGTAGGCGCCGACCCGCACGGCCTCGAGCGCCTGCTCGACCGAGCCGTACGCGCTCATTACGACCACGACCAGCTCCGGCCACTGCCCGCGCAGCTCGCGGCACAGGTCGATCCCGCTCATGCCGGGCATCTTCACGTCGGTGAGCACGAAGTCCGCGGGCTCTTGCCGGAGCAGCGTGAGCGCCTGCTCAGCCGTTTCGGCCGTCCGAACTGAGTAGCCCTTCTTCTGCAGCAGGGTGTGCAGGAACAGCCGGATGTTCTCTTCATCGTCGACAACCAGGACCTGCCGAGCACTGGGCATGAAATTTTTTGCGATCCGCGCAACGAGTATCGCCCACACGCAAATTGTCGCAATGTGTGCAAAATGGGGCAGGCGAGCCCACAGTCGGACTTAGCAACGAAGTAGCGGCTCGGCCAACTGAGTTGGCACTGCCTCCGGCGAAAGCGCTGCGATATCAAAGGCGCCACGTGGCTCAGCGCTTGCCTAGTGTAGGTGCTGTCTAGATGGCTTTCGAATTTAGGTCTCGTTGATCTTTTGCGCTTGTTGCAGCTAGGGTACAGCCGGCATCGAGGTGCGCGCATCTTGCACGGTGCCGGACTGCACATGACGAGTGGGTGCGAAGTGAACGGATGGAGGAACGGGATGATGACCCGACAAAGCCGCATCGTGGGTATCGCCGCGGTGGCCTGGGTAGCTGTTATGACCGGCTGTCTAGACCGCGAGCTCAGGCCGCTGAACCCGTGCCTAGTTTCAGGGGTTAGCCAGAAGGTCCAGGTCCGCAACGTCGACAAAGTCGACCTGCTGATGATGGTCGACAACTCGAACTCGATGGCTGGCGAGCAGGCCTCGCTCAAGCGCGAGTTCCCAAATGTTATCAACGTGTTGACCACGGGCTTCCGGTTCCCGGGTGACCCCGATCCGTTCCCCCCGGTCAAAGACCTTCACGTCGGTGTTGTGTCCAGCGACATGGGTATTCCCGGCGTCGAGCTGCCGCCTTCGTGTCACGCCGACGGCGGCGACGACGGCAAGCTGCAGAACGCGCCCCGCGGCGACGGCTGCGATGCCATGTACCCGCTCTGGTTGAGCTTCATCGGCGACGCGAAGATCGGTGCGCTGACCGACCCGATGAAGTTTGCGAGCGACGTAGGTTGTATCGCGACGCTCGGCACCGGTGGCTGCGGCTTCGAGCAGCAGCTCGAGTCGCCGTTCAAGGCGCTCATGCCGCGCATCCTGGAAGACGCCTCCGGCAACGCCGTGGAGAACCCCTTCCGCTTCATCGCGACTGACATCGACCGCACCTACGGTCGCGGCGACATGCCCGTCGCTCAGGGCGGCAACCGCGGCTTTATCCGTAACGCGCTGACCGAAGGTCTGTCGCTGATCGCCATCCTGATCGTCTCGGACGAAGAGGACTGCTCGGTCAAAGACACCAAGCACCTGCGCCCGAACAACCAGCTGCCCGAAGGCGATCCGCTGCGTTCGGAAGACATCAACCTGCGTTGCTATCTCCACAAAGAGTTCCTGTACGACCTCAAGGATCGTTACCTCGCAGGCTTCCGAGCCTTGCGTCAGGGCAACGAAGGCCTGGTCGTGTTCGCGGCGATCGTCGGCGTTCCGCCCGACCTCGTCGACCAGAACGTGCTCAAGGACCTCGACTTCGACGACGAAGCCACGCGCACCCAGTTCTACGCCAACATCTTGGGCGACAACCGCATGCAAGAGTCGGTCGACCCGAGCACCATGCCGGGCACCGGTCAGGGCAACCTGACGCCCTCGTGTGTGCGTCCGCCGCCTCCAGGTGAGACGGCGCCTTCGACCGCTTTCCCGCCGCGCCGTATCGTCGAGCTCGCACAGCTCTTCGGACCGAACGGTATCGTTCAGTCGATCTGCCAGGACGACTTCGGTCCGGCCATGACCGCCATCATCAACATCATCGCTAAGCAGCTCGGTGAGGTGTGCTTGCCACGCCCGCTGATCCGTCAGGCGAATGGTCTCGTGCCCTGCAACGTGGTGTGGGAGCTCCCGCCGACGAAGCCGGCTGGCGCACCGACCCCGCTGACATGCGGCGAGCTGGCGTTCCTCGGTCCGGTGGACGAAGGCCGCGCCACGATGAACGGCGCCGGTGGCCAGAACTGCAAGGTCGCGCAGATCCCCGTCACCGACCTGGACGTGACCACCTCGCCCGCGGGCGAGGGCTGGTTCTACGACAACTTCTCGGAGGAGCTGAGGAAGACGTGCAAGCCAGACCAGCTGCAGCGCGTCGCCTTTTCGGCCAACGCGAAGCCGCCGACAGGTGTCACCGTGAAGCTGGAGTGCTTGACCGAGACTCAGCGTCTCGCCAACACCCGCACCGACCTGGCACAAGCTGTCGCGCAACCGGAGATCGGCACCAACTGCGGTGGCGAAGTCGGCACGGACAAGATCAAGGGCGATCCGGCGTGCGTGGTCACGCTGCAGAACAACTCGCAGGACGGCAGCATGTTCTGCCACCCTGACTTCAACACCTGCGTCCGCGGCTGCACCAGCGACACGCAGTGCCCGCCGGCTTGGGTGTGCGACGACCGTCCAGAGACGCTCGCTCAGACCACAAATCGCGCGTTCTGCGTGAATCCGACCTGCGGCGCAGACACCGACAACAAGTAGAGCTAGCGGCAACGCAGCGGCTTTAATCGGCCACATTCGCCAACAGAGGTCACCTGTTCTTCGAACAGGTGGCCTTTGTGATTTTTGTGTCCCAAGCTCTGAGGACGGATCATCGCGATCATGCGCCACCACCCACGCCTCGTTCTCTCAGCGCTTGTCCTCGTCACTTCGTTGAGCTCGCTCGCGTGCTTGGAGCGCGAGCTCAAGCCGCTCAATCCGTGCTTGGTGTCGAGCATCAGCCGCCGGGTGGCGGTGACCAACATCGAGAAGGTGGACCTGCTGTTCAGCGTGGATAACTCGGCCTCGATGGCGGAGGAGCAGAGCTCGCTCAAGCAGCAGTTCCCACGCATGATCACGATCCTGACCACGGGCAAGCGCACGCCCGACGATCCTACGCCGTTCCCTGCAGCCAAGGATCTGCATCTGGGCGTGGTGTCGAGCGACATGGGCGCGCTCGGGCAGACCGATGTGGAAGGCTGTAGTGATTCGGGTGGCGACGACGGCAAGCTGCAGAATGCGCCGCGCGGGATGATCGGCTGTCAGGCCGTCTATCCCCCGTTCTTGAGCTACATCGCTGGACCGAACACGCCCGAGCAGATCGCGACTGACTTCGGCTGCATCGCAGAGCTCGGCACCGGCGGCTGCGGCTACGAGCAGCAGCTGGAGTCGGCATTCAAAGCGCTTTGGCCATCGACCTACACCGATCAGCTCGGCAACGCGGTGGTGGATAACCCGTACGACTTCCTCGGCCTGACACCGAAGCAGATGGTCGGGCGTGGTGACCAGGCGGCACCGGACGGCAGCGCAGGCTTTATTCGCCGCATTTCAGCGACCGGTCTGTCGCTCGTCGCGATCGTCGTGGTCAGCGATGAAGAAGACTGTTCGTCCGTGAACACGGCCCACTTCGCGAACCCGACCGGGCCCAACGATGCGCTGTACAGCCAAGGTCCGCAGGTGCGCTGCTTCTCGAACAAGCAGAACCTGTACGACGTGAACCGCTACGTCGAAGGCTTCAGGCGTTTGCGCCCCGGGTACGAGCAGCTCGTGGTGTTTGCAGGCATCGTCGGTGTGCCGTCGGACCTCGTCGATGAAAACGCACGCGGGAAGGTCGACTTCACCGACGAGGAAGTCCGCACGGGATATTACGAAGGCATTCTCGCTGATCCGCGGATGCAAGAGCGCGTGATCAACACACGTAACCCGCAGAACGCGATGATGGCGCCGTCGTGCACGTTTCGCGACCGCACAGGTCAGTTCAGCTCGGCGTTCCCGCCGCGCCGCATCGTCGAGGTCGCGCAAGGCTTCGGTGAAAACGGCGTGATCCAGTCGATCTGTCAGGACGACTTCGGTCCGGCGATGGATGCGATCATCGAGGTGATCGCCAAGCAGCTCGGAGCGGTGTGTCTGCCGCGTCCACTCGTGCGTCGCTCGGATGGCCTGGTGAGCTGCGACGTCGTGTGGGAGCTGCCCGTGGCGGGTATGGCGCCGAAGGGCACGCCGACCGAGTGCGCGGATCTGCCGTATCTGAAGCCGGTACCGCCCGGAGGCAAAGCGATCAATGAGCGCGGCGGCGCGAATTGCTTGGTGGACCAACTTCCGGTGAAGGACCTGGGCCGCACGCCTGAAGGTGCGGGTTGGTACTACGACAACTTCTCGGACGAGGTCACGCGCGAGTGTCCGGGTGCGCGCAAGCAGCGCGTCTCGTTCACGGAGCGCGCACGCCCGAGAACAGGCGTGGTCGTGCGCCTCGACTGTTTGAACGAAGTGCAGCGCATCGCGCTCAGCGCCGAAGCGCTGGAAGATTCAGAGCAGCCGCAGATCGGCAGCGAGTGCGTGGATGTGAAGCGTGGCGATCAGCGCCTGAGCGGCGACGAAGCGTGTGTCGTGACACTGCCCGATGGCGATGACCGCTCGATGTTTTGTCATCCGGCGCAGAACGTGTGTGTCAAATCATGTCAGAGCTCGACCGAGTGCCCGGCCTCATGGGAATGTGACACTCGCCCAGAGTCCACTGAGCTGACGGACGGCAAAGCGTTCTGTGTTAATCCGACATGTGGAGCAGAATGATGGTGTGAGTGGGATGGAAACTGTCAGATGCGTTGTTAACGTTAGCTATCAGGCATCGCACCATGACAGCTCTGAACGAAACTCACGACCCACAGCAGCACAGCTGGCTCAAGAGCGCGAACGACGGCAGCGACTTCCCGCTCCAAAACCTGCCGCACAGCGTGTTTCGACGCGCAGGCAGCCATGAAGCTTGGCGCGGTGGCGTTGCGATCGGTGATCAGATCGTGGATCTGGAGTCGCTCTCGGCGACGGGCTTGTGTACAGGGATCGCGGCGGACTCGATGCGCTTGGCCGCGAGCGCGCCGCTGAACGCGTTCATGGCCCGTGGCGCAGTCGCCTGGTCCGCCGTGCGCGGCGCGTTGTTCCATGCGCTCAAGCGCGACGCGACGCATCAAAGTCGCATGCGTGCGTGTCTTCTGCCGCAGGCCGAGGCGGAATACGCGGTGCCTGCAGCGATCGGGGACTACACCGATTTCTACACGTCTATCCATCACGCGACGAACGTGGGCAAGTTGTTTCGCCCGGACAATCCGCTCTTGCCCAACTACGCATGGGTGCCGGTCGGTTATCACGGGCGCAGCTCTTCGATCCTGATCGCGTCCGAGCCTGTGCGGCGTCCGTGGGGGCAAACAGCGCCCGCAGCGGGTGCGACGCAGCCGAGCTTTCAGCCGTGTCAGAAGCTCGACTACGAGATCGAGCTCGGCGCGTACATCGGACCTGGCAATGCGCTCGGTCAGCCGATCACATTGGATCAGGCGCAAAGTCAGTTGTTTGGGTTGTGTCTGCTCAACGACTGGTCGGCGCGAGACATTCAAGCCTGGGAGTATCAGCCTCTCGGTCCGTTTTTGGCTAAGAGCTTTGCGACCAGCGTGTCACCGTGGATCGTGACCATGGAGGCGCTCAGGCCGTTCCGTGTCCCGGTCCAGCGTGCGCCTGCGAGCACAACCCTCCCGTATCTGCACTCGTCCGAGAACGCCGCACAAGGCGGGTACGACATCGTGCTCGAGGTCTGGTTGGAGACAGAGCGCATGCGCGAGCAGGGCGCGGGCCCGAAGAAGCTGTCGAGCACCAGCTATCGCCATGCACATTGGACCTTGTCGCAGCTCGTCACACATCACAGCGTCAACGGTTGCAACATGCGGCCCGGTGATCTGCTCGGCACAGGTACGCAGTCGGGACCTTCCGAGAGCGAGCTCGGCTCCCTGATCGAGCTGACGCGCGGTGGCAGCGCGCCGCTCACCTTGGACGGTGAGACTCGGACCTTCCTCGAAGACGGTGATCGCGTGATCTTCCGGGGGTTTTGCGAGCGCGCTGGCGCCACGCGCATCGCGTTTGGATCGCTCAGCGCAGCAGTCTTGCCTGCTCAATAGCGCGGCTGGCCCGTTTCCTAGCCCCGCAGCTTCGACTAGCGTCGTGTGGGTGGACCTGGCAGCACTGCTCATCGAGGCTCTCCAGCTCGCGCTTTGGCTCGCGACGCCGGCGTTGCTCGCGTGTCTGTGCGTGGCGGCGATCACGAGTGTGCTGCAGGGCAAGTTGCAAGCAGGCGACCCGAGCATCGGTTTTGTGCCCAAGGTGTTCGTTGTGCTCGGCACGCTCTGGGTCAGTCACGGCTATCTCGCGGAGCGGCTGACCGCCTTTGCGGGCAAGTTGTTTCAAGCGATGGCGCGGCTGTAATGCTGGAAGAGATCCTGCATTTTCTGCACGTCGCGTTCTTCTTGTGGCTGCGCTGCGCGCCGTTGTTTCTGCTGAGCCCGTATCTCGCAGTCGGACTGACACCTGGCTTGTCGGCGGCGCTCCTGAGCTGGGCTTTCGCGGGATCGCTGACGCCAGTCGTGCTCGCAGGCTGCGCGGCTGGCACCCCGTGTGCTGCCGTTGTCGGCGGCGGCGTCACTGCTGCGATCGTGGTCAACGAGCTCACAGTCGGTGTGGTGGTCGCATTGGCGCTCGGGCTGCCGTGTGTCGTGTTCCGCACCACGGGCGCGCTCGCGCAAGCGCTCGCGGGCCCGCAACCGGGCGCGAGTCAGCTCGGGAAGCTCGCGGGCCTGGTCGCGCTGGTCGCGATCGCATCGGCCGGGGCCTTGAGCGGCGGAGCGGAGTTGCTGCTCAGCGCGTCTCCGCCGCTGAGCGCTGCACAGGCACCTGAACTCACGCTGCTCAGGCCGCTGAGCGATCAAGTGGTGCGCGCGTTCGAGCTCGGCGTGAGCTTGGCCGGACCGCTCATGCTCGCGGCCGTCATGGTCGCGCTCGTCGCGGGGCTGATCGGTCGCGTCGCGGAGCTACGCTTGTCCTCCGTGGGTCCAGCGAGCCTGCCGTGGCTGGGCATCGCCATCGTCTGTTTGTGTGTGGCCAATTGGCTCGACCGCTTGCCCGAGCTGGTGCGTGCCTTTGCACGAAGCACGACGCAGCTCTTGGAGTAAGCTTCGTCCCATGTCACAGCCCGTGCCGGAGCTCTTATCCGCAGACACCATCGCAGCGCGCGTTCGTGCGCTGGGCGAGCAGATCACCGAAGATTATGCAGGCGAGGAAGTCGCGATCGTAGCCGTGCTCGCGGGTAGCTTCGTGTTTGCTGCCGACTTGGTGCGGGCGATGAACCTGCCGCTCTCGGTCGACTTCCTGGGCGTGCGTTCGTACGGCGACGAAACCTCCTCGAGCGGAGTGGTTCGCATCACGCACGACCTCACGCGGCCGATCGCAGGCAAGCATGTGCTGCTCGTGGAAGACATCGTCGACACGGGTCTCACCGTGCGTTTCTTGATGGACATGCTGCGCTCGCGCGCGCCCAAGTCGCTGCGCTTGGCTGCGCTCTTGCACAAGCCGGCGCGCTCCCGCGTGACCGTACCGATCGATTATCTCGGCTTCACCATCGACGACGTGTTCGTGGTGGGCTACGGCCTCGATGCCGCTCAGCTGTACCGGAACCTTCCGTACCTGGGCTATCTCAACGCATCAGGCTGATTCCACAGGAGCTTCTGAAATGAGCGCGCGCCTTGCCATGTTCGACAACCTGATCGCCAAAGGCACCCACGACCCGTTCGTCTACTACGGGCGAGCGATGGAGCTGCGGGGGCTCGCGCGCGGCGACGAGGCGCTCGAAGCGTTCGCCTCGATGCGCCAGACGTTCCCCAACTATGTCCCGCAGTATCTCATGGCGGGTCAGCTGGCAGCGGAGCTCGGCCAGCATGCGTTGGCGCGTGAGGTGATGGAGCAAGGCCTCGTGCAGGCAGAGCAAGCCGGTGACTCGCACGCACACTCTGAGCTGACGAGCGCGCTCACCAGCCTCCCCGCTGCCTGATCGCCGCATCGTCGACGCCCACTTGCCTCGCTCGGCAAATCGACGCTGAACGATCGGCGATCGACTATCAACGACGTTTGATTGTGATTCGCGGGGCGCCGCTCAGAGCGGCGCCTCTCGAAACACGCGGCTGGCCAAAGCGCTTGCTGCTCAGAGCGGCGGTTTGCTCGCCGCGCTTTACTTGCCGCGTTTTTTGGAGGCCTTCGGCGCTGCTTTGGCAGGCACGGCGGACTCCATGGCTTCGAGACCACGAAGCACAGCCAAACGTAGTACGACGGAGCGTGAGAGCCTTCCGACCACGAAGATGTCGCCGTTGCTGCGCAACGTGGGAATGAGCGCGTCAGCACGCTGCAGGAGAGACTTTGGTAGACGGAGAGTGACAATGCTGGAGTCGGCCATCGGTTCCTTTCTACGCAGCGCAGACCGTGCGAGACTGGCTGCGTGCTTGGTCGGCGAAGTTAGGATTCGAGCTGCACACAGTTCTCAGTGAACGCCCGATTTTACCGCCACAAGCAGTGCACGACATTATCACGTTATCGTGCAAACGTGCGTTGTTTGTGTGATGGCTGTAAGTCTTTCGGAAGTTCTCCGCAGTTGTTTGAGAGTGGGTCCGGGATCGCCCTGTGCGTCGCCTTGTGGGTGGCAGTATCCCTTGGTGTTGGCTGTGGGAGCACCTCGCTTTCGCCAGAGCAGGAGGGGCCAAAGACCATCACGGTCATCGATCGCGAGCGTTGCAACGGGATCGACGATGACGCTGATGGCCGCGTCGACGAAGCATTTCGCGATGAATCAGGCCGCTATATCGATGACGCCCACTGCGGCAGCTGCGGTCACGCCTGTTACGACGTGATCGCGCACGCAACTGACCAAGGCTGCCGCGTGCTCGGCGAAGTGCCGGCGTGTGCCGCGCTCGAGTGCGATCAGGGCTATCTGGCATCGGACAACGGTCGATGTGTGTCATGGGCAGACCAGCTGTGCCGCGTTTGCGAGTCACAGCGTGATTGCGGCGGGATTCCGTCACTCAGCTGCGTGCGCCTGCCTAGCGGCGGCTATTGCTTGCAGCCGTGCGAGGACAGCTGTCCTGACGGTTACAGTTGTCAGCGGATTGCAGCCGACATGTACTGCGTACCTCAGCACGGTGACTGCAGCTGTGAGACGCTGGTGAGCTTTGCCCGCGCCTGTACCGTAACCGCGCCCGATGGCACAGAGTGCCCAGGCAGCCAACGCTGCGAGGAGGGCGCGCTCTGGGCGTGCGAGCCCGACCCCGAGCGCTGTGATCAGGTCGACAACGATTGCGATGGTCGCGTCGACGAGGACTTCGTCGATGAACGCGGCATTTATAACGTGGACCTTGCGAACTGCGGCGCGTGCGGCGTCGACTGCGGCGACCGCGAGGTCATGGGCATGCCGCTACAGTGCGGCGGTGACGCGTTCTCACCGACCTGCGTGTTGGCCTGCCCGGATGCGCGAGACGGTCTCCAAGTCGGCGATCGCATCGATGCAGATCGCCGGCCCGAGACCGGATGCGAGTGCACAGTCACCAGTTTGCGCGACGATCCCGCAGAGGCGGATGATGAAAACGCGCTGGATGATAACTGCGATGGTGCGGATGGAGAAACGCGCCATGGTTACTATGTCGCCGCCTTGGGTGACGACGCTGGACCGGGCTCACCGACGCGTCCATTTGCCAGTGTGGATCGCGCGACGCGGGCAGCGGCGGAGTCGCTCGCCGCTAGCGAGCCGCGACCCCACGTGTACGTGGCGTCTGGTACGTACACCGAGGTCGTGCACGTGCGCGCTGGCGTGCAGCTGCACGGCGGGTACCGCAGCGATTTCCTTGCGCGCAATCCAGATGAGTTCGCGGTGTCGTTGGTCGCGCCGCCGGAGAGCGTGGAGCGCTTCGGCGCTGCCCTGATAGTTAATGTCGACGGCGACATGGAGACTTTGGTCGAAGGGTTTTACGTGCGCGGCTTTGACGTGGCAGAGGCCGGACGTCCGGCGATCGGCGCGCTCGTCGAGCGTTCGAGCGCCGCCCTCAGCTTACGCGACTTGCGTGTGCAAGCGGGCAGGGTGGCTGCGGGCCGACCCGGTGACAACGGCGCGGCAGCTGCAGAGCGCGCCGCTGGGGGCGACGATGGTGAGAGCTCACGCGCGAGCACTGAAGACGCATCGCATGCCTGCAGCATGATCACTGACAATCGCACGCAGGGAGGCCGCGGCGGACAAAACACCTGCGCGGATGCGGACGTGTCAGGAGGTACGGGCGGCAGCGCGTTCTGTCCGGAACAGCGAGCCTTGGCTGAAGATGGACTGCGCGGGCACGGCATGGGCGGTGGCGCACCCGGACTCGGTGGCACGCACGTCGATGCGCCGGTGCGTGACAGCGAGGTTTGTTCGGGCGTGTGCTGCGGGCTCGCCGACTTCAATGTTCCGGCGGTGTACCGACAAGCGACTCCGGGCGACAACGGCGCGCAAGGTACGGATGGCATGAGCGGCGTCGCGTGTGCCGATCCAGTTGGATCGTTCGACGGTGACGCGTGGGTGCCTGGCGGTGCCGCCGATGGGACGGACGGAACGCCGGGCGCCGGTGGCGGCGGCGGCGGTGCAGGTGGTGGCGTCGTTATGGACTGGACGCCCAGCGTGTGTGAGTTCGTCGATGGCTTGGGCGGCGCGGGCGGTGGCGGTGGTGCGGGCGGCTGCGGTGGAAGCGCCGGGATGGCTGGGCGATCGGCCGCACCGGTGATCGGTTTGTGGTTGGCGCTCTCTTCGCCCGATCGCGCACCTCGGCTGAGCGGGCTGATGATCGAGACCGGGCCTGCAGCGGATGGCGGCGATGGTGGCGCGGGCGGCGACGGTGCGATCGGCGGGTCGGGTGGGCGCGCGCGGGCTGCGGCCGCCGAAGCGCTCGCTACGCCGACGCTCGCAGGGGCGGCTTCTGGGCAGCGCGGAGGTCACGGCGGCAAAGGCGGCAACGGTGGCTCGGGGGGTGGCGGCTGCGGTGGCTCGAGCATCGGTGTCTGGCTGTCGGGCAGCACCAGTGACCCGCAGCTGGTAGCGGCGATCCGCGACGCCGCGACGTTTGCGTTGGGCGATTCCGGGCGCGCAGGTCGAGGGGGAGGCGGCGCGGTACGGGCACAAGACGGCGCGGAGGGAAGGACGATCGATGTGCTCATGCGTTGATCGTTCATGGCTCGTGGCGCTGCTATGCGCGTGCCTGTGCGCTTGTTTCACGCAGCATCCGTGCGGCACAGAGAGCTGCGACGGCAAGGACAACGACTGCGATGGGCTGATAGACGAGGACTTCGGCTCGGACGCCGGGATGTACTTGGACGTGGAGAACTGCGGTGCTTGCGGTATCCGTTGCGCGGAAGTGTTGGCGAGCGCGCTGACGACCGAGTGTGTGCTGCGTGACGACAAGCCGATGTGCGCGGTCGCCGAGTGTCCCCCGGAGCGCAGTCAGGCGCTCAACGGCGCGTGTGTTGCCGCTGTCAGCGTCACGTGTTTGCCCTGCACGACTGACGAGGAATGCTCGTTGCGCGAGCCCGGAGCGCGCTGTCTCGTCGATGCTTCGAGCTCGAAGCGCTGTGTGTCGGCTTGTGGTGAGGACGACGCTTGTTCAGAGGGATTCGAGTGTGGGCATGAACGGTTGTGCCTGCCGCGCTCGGGTGCGTGCGAGTGCAGCGCTGAGATGCTCGGGGCGCGCTTCGCCTGTGAGCTCCGTGCGGTGGCGACGCAGCAGATCTGCCCGGGGCTGCGCGCTTGCAGCGAGGACGGGCTCGGAGAATGCGCGCCGGCACTGAGCGAAGCGTGCAACGAGCGCGATGATGACTGCGACGGCCTCGTCGACGAAGACTTCACCGACGAGGCGAGTCGCTACGTCGGCAGCGCGCACTGCGGCGTTTGTGGCGAAGCGTGCACGGCCCAAGGCCCGCACGCGCGAGCTACCTGCGCGCCGACGTTCAACTCGGCGGTGTGCGAGCAGACTTGCGAGCAGGGTTTTGTCGATCTCGATGGCTTCGCGAACAACGGCTGCGAATGCCAGCTCGGCAACGTGCGCGTGCCGGTGCTCGACGGCGATCAAGATTGCGATGGCGAGATCGATCCCGTGCCGGAGCTGGTGTTCGTCTCCGTTGGTGGCGACGACGCAGACGACGGCACCGATGCGCGGCGCGCTGTGCGGACGATCGCGCGTGGCATGCAGCTGGGCGCGGCGCTCGGTCGCACCGTCGTCGTGGCGCGCGGCGTGTACCGCGAACGCCTCCGCTTGGTCGCTGGCATTACGTTGGTGGGCGGCTACAGCCCGGACTTCAAAGCGCACGACGCTGAGCTCTATCCAGTGTGGATCGAAGCACCTGTCAGTGATCCAGGTGTGCCGGTGTTGCGTTGTGACATGATCGAACAGGCAACTTATGTCTCCGATCTGACTGTCATAGGCAGTGATGCCGTGGCGGCTGGGCAAGGCAGCACGGCGGTCGTGCTCGCAGACTGCAGCGAGGTTGTCGAGCTGCATCGCATTACAGTGATCGCGCGGCGCGGCGCCAATGGCAGGCGCGGTGCCGACTCCAGTGAACGCTTCGCTGAAGACACGGGGCTGACGCTCGCTGACCTGATAGGTGCAGCTGGTGGCGCGGGGGCAAGCAGCCTGATCGAGAGCTGCTCGTTCTTGGCCGGTGGCAGCGCGGGCGTGAAGATCTGCGGCGGCGCTGACGTGGGCGGCGGGCTCGGTGGTGCCGCACGCTGCGCCGCCCTCAGCTGCAGCAACGGCGCGCCATGTGGCAACGCTGGCTGCAGTGACTTTACGAGCGATGGCGTGTGCGACATCGAAGCCGCGCGCGCTGCGGCCGTCTCCAACCCCGCCGCCGAGCCCGGTCGCGGCGGTGTGCCTGGGGTCGCTGCGCTGCCCACCTACGATGCGCCGACGAACCATGGCGCGTGCTCGTTCTGCGACGACAACCCGAGCTTGCCGCGTGCAGGTGGAGATGGCGGTGACGGCAGCGCCGGTGAAGCAGGTATGGGCGGGCTCGGCTGCGAGCTCCCGCAGCTCATGGACACGCTCGGGATCGTGCAGGGGCGCGCGGGCGAGGCGGGCGTCGATGGCACGCACGGCTCGGGCGGTGGCGGTGGCAGCGCGGGTGCGGGATACGCTGTCATCGCAGCCACGAGCGGCACTTGTAGCTCGGTGCCGGGTGCCGCTGGTGGCGGCGGAGGAAGCGCGGGTTGCGGGGCACCTGCTGCAGCTGGTGGCGGCGGAGGTGGCGCGTCGATCGGTGTTGTCATCCGCCTGTTGCCTGGAGCCAACAGGGGACCAGTGCTCGATGACGTTCGGATCGTGACAGCGAGCGGCGGCGATGCAGGCGACGGCGGCATCGGTGCCGCAGGCGGCGCCGGTGGATCCGGAGGCGTCGGCGGAATTAGCACTTTCTGGTGCGCGCGGAATGGTGGACGTGGCGGAGATGGGGGAGCGGGCGGTGACGCTGGTGGCGGCGGAGGCGGCTGCGGTGGAGCGAGCTTCGGCATCTTTGTCGCATATGCCGACAATGCCCCAGACAGTTACGCAGACAACTTGCGTCAAAGAGTACGTGTCGAAGTAGCTGGCCATGCTGGGCAGGGTGGACGTGGAGGTTTCTCGCCCAGTCATCCTGGCGGTGCGGGCAACGCCGGACAGATCGCGGATCTCGCGCTCGTAAAGCTGTGATGTTCCGAGTTGTTTTTGACACCTGCATGACTCGCTGCAGCTGATAGCTGCGCGCACGTCGCTCTCATAGTTGGGGCACGCTGCGACTCTCCCTACGTTTTTCCGAGCACATGTCGATTTTTGTGTCGAAGTGCGAGCCGGATTGCGCGCCTGCTGGAACTGGTTTGGCGAAAGCAACGATCCACTGCGGGGTGGTTCGCAAAAGGGAGACACGTTTATGAACGTTGCGTTGGCTTCGGCCTGGTATCGGACACGTCTTGCAACCCGCGGTGTATGGGTCGCGCTTGCATTGTCAGCATGTGGACAGTCAGCAACCGATGGCGCTAGCACCGTTAGTGTCACTGACACTGCATCCGCGTACTTGGCGCTCTCTGACAAAGTCGAGAAGTGCGAAGAAGCTAAAGATGCTTGTGTCACAGCCGCCGCTGGCGACACCACAGCCATCGCAACCTGCGAGGCTGAAGCTGAGAGCTGCATCGCCGAGACGCGCTCAGCTCAAGGTGATGCGCGTCGTCGCTTGCGCGATGACTCTGAGGGTTGCGTGCGCGAGTGCCGCAGAAACCGCGGTGACTCCGATGGTGGCGTCGATGAAGATGGACCCATGGACACGCGCGGCTGTATGGGACGCCGTCGTGCTGCTGTAGACAGTCAGTGCTTCGACGACCTGTTCGAGTGCTTGGATGCGACCGGCATCTTGATGAGTGGTGGCACCACGCAGATCGACGACGCGACGCGCGAGGCGATCAACGCTTGCGTGGACGGCGCGCACGAGTGCTCGATGAGCGACATGCGCGGACGCCGTGGACCACGTGGTCCAGGTGGTCAAGGCCGTCGTGGTGGTGGTGCGGCCGGTGAGCCTGCAGGTGATGCAGGCGTGGACGGCGATCGCGACGGCCGCGGCCCCGGACGCGGTGGCCCGCGCGCTGAAGCAGGCGCTGGCGCGGATGCTGGCGTAGACGCTGACGACAACGGTGGTGGCCCAGGGCGTCGTGGCGCTGCCGGTGGTGACGCCGATCGCGGCCGTCGCCGCGGTGCAGCGGGTGCCGGCGGCAACTGAGCCAGAGGCGCACGCATGAAAAGAGCGCAGGAGCTGTTGGGGCTCCTGCGCTCTGCAACGGTGCTGCGAAGATTTGGCTGTGGAGTCTGGGACATCCAGCGAGCGGCGAGTGCGACACGGGTGTATCGGTGTTTCGCCAGTTTTCGTTGCCTTCCGAGCTGAAGGGCACCGGCTCGCTCACACTGCTGACCCCAGACGGCCGTCAGGTCATCCTGCGGCGCTAGTAAGCTGCTGGCGGAGTGTGCCGTTGATGGCTGCTGCGAGTGTCGTGTCGCTCCCGTCAGACCGGACGTTGGCCTCTAAGAATAGCGCGTGCACGAGCACAGCTGCCTTGGCGAGATCACCCGTATCGCTCGGGGCGATGTCGGAGTCGATGAGGTCGGCGCAGCGCCGGAAGAATGCGACCGCTGCGAGCACGGCGCTCTGAGTCGCCACGTCCAGCGCGCTCGGGTAGTCGAAGCGCCATCGCCACACCCGCTCGTTCACTGGTGCGCGCGGGCCGGAGCCCACGCCCACGCCTGTCGCTACAAACACTCGGCAGTCGTAGCGGCGACACGTGCGCGGACGCTGCGCGTAGATCGAGCACGCGTCGTTGATCAGCATCGGACACTGTCCGCCGCACGATTGATCGAGCGCCCATTGCGGCTCGTTGGTGTTGGCTGCACGTGTCAGACGCGCGACAGGGATGAGCGCGATCGTCTCGCGTTCTTCGCTGTGAATCGGGATGAAATACGACGCCTTGCAGCAGGCGTTGCACTCTCCACAAGGCACGTCACCTGCAGGCTCGCCGTGCGTCTGCGCGCGCAAATAGTCGTGCAGCCAGCGCGCAAACTCCCCGCCAGGCAGCACCCCCAAACGTTTTCGCCTTCGCGCCAGCATACTCAGCGCGAGTGGTTCGATCCCCATGCCAGCACGAGCGAGCACAGCGCAGGGAGAAGACGTGCCATCTGGTCCACCTCCAGATATTCGCGCGCTTCACTGTAAGTGCGCGACGCGCGCCCCGCCCACAGTCCACACACACGCTGGTGGTGCCTGAGAACGCCTACCCGCGGCGACTCTGTGACCCCGCAACGGAAGTTTACTGTTCGACGCGTTCGATTTTGACTGCGCAGCCTTTGTAGGCTGGCTGGCGTGAGTAGGGATCGAATGCTGCGAACGTGAGGCGGTTCGTTTCGGGGTGGTGCATGGGCATGAATACTTGGCCCGGCTGCACCACATGCGTGATGAACGCTTTGACTACGACTTCACCGCGCTGAGAGCTGACTTTGACCCAGTCGGTGGGGCCGAGGTTCAAGGCCTTTGCATCGACCGGGCTGACTTCGACGTACGGCACTGCAGCGTGCAGCTTTCTCAGCACTGCCGACTTCTTCGTCCTTGTCTCAGTGTGCCATTGCGCGGAGCTGCCGCGTCCAGTCAGCAACAACAGGGGGAAATTGGCGTTGGGTTTCTCGGGAAGCGGGGTGATCTCGCTGGTCAGAAACTTTGCTTTGCCGCTCGGCGTGAAGTACTTGCCGTCGCTGAACAAGCGGCGCTCCGAGCCTTTCTCTACGCTGTGGCCTTCGGGTAGCGGCCATTGAATGCCGCCAAGAGCGTCAATCTGTTCATAGTTTTCTATTCCCGTGATGTCGCAAGGCAGCCCGCGCGACAAGCGCTTGATGATCTGGAACACCGCTTCGGGCGAGCTCCACGCCTCGAACATGTCGCCAACGCCCCAAGCTTCCGCCAGGGCTTTGAAGATGTAGAAGTCCGCGAGCGCTTGGCCCGGTGCACGCGACACACGCTTGATCACGCCGATCCGTCGCTCGGAGTTGATGAACGTGCCCTCTTTCTCGCCCCAGCCCGCGGCAGGAAGCACGAGGTCGGCGCGCACGGCCGTCTCCGTGGTCGAATACATGTCCTGCACCACGAGGAAGTCGAGGCGCTTGAGTGTGTCGTGCAGGTCGGCTTGGTTGATCCACGAGTGCGCTGTGTTGGTCGCGATCACCCACAGGCCCTTGATCTTGCCCGACAACACGCCGTCGATGATCTGGTCATAAGCCAAGCTGCGCTTTTGCGGGATGCGCGCGACGTCGATGCCGAGCACCTCAGCCACATGCGCGCGATCTTCGGGCTTCAGGAAGTCACGGCCGCCGAGCAAGCTGGTCGTGTTGCTATAGAGGCGGGACCCCATCGCGTTGCACTGACCTGTGATCGAGTTCGCGCCCGTCCCGGGCCGACCCATGTTGCCGGTGATCAACGCCAGCGCGATGACCGCTTGCGCTGTGCGCACGCCTTGATGGCTCTGGTTGACGCCCATGGTCCACCAAAACGACACGCGCTTGCCTTGACCGATCAACTCGACGAGCTTCGTGATCGTCTCCCAGGACAGCCCAGTGCGCTCGCACACCATCGCCGGAGTGAACTGGCTGACGTGCGCGGCAAACTCCTCGAAGCCTTCGGTGTTTGCTGCGATGTACTCGCGATCGATCAGACCCTTACGGATCAGCTGCGCCGCGACTGCGTACAGGAGAATCAGATCAGACTTCGGTGCGAGCGGCACGTGCAGCGTCGCCGCTTGAGCGGTCTCGGTGCGCCGCGGATCTAACACGACGATCTCGGGGTTATGCGGGTTCTTACAGACGCGCTCCCACATAATAGGGTGCGCGATGCACGGGTTCGCACCCACGAACACGAGCACGTCCGATTCTTCGAAGTCTTTGTACGTGTAGGGCGGCGCGTCGAAGCCAAACGCCTCTTTGTACGCGACCACCGAAGTAGCCATGCACTGACGCGTGTTGCCGTCACCGTGCACGATGCCCATGCCAAACTTCGCGAACGAGCCGAGCAGGACCATCTCTTCAGTCGGGATCTGACCCGTGCTCAAGAACGCGACTGACTCAGGCCCGTGTTTGTCGATAATCGCGCGCATGCGCGTCACGAACGTCGACAGCGCCGTCGGCCAGTCTGTCTCTTTCAGCTGACCTTTCGCATCGCGGAGCAGCGGCTTGGTCGCGCGGTCCGCCGCATACAACGGCGTAAGCGCTTCCCAGCCCTTCGGGCACGCCATGCCCAAGTTGACCGGGTAGTTCTTCGACGGGCTCAAGTTGATCGCTTGGCCCGCTTTCAAGTGCACGCTCAAGCTGCAGCCCGTCGAACAGAAGCCGCAGATCATGTCCGTGGTCGCGTCAGGCTTCAGTCGCTCCGGAACCTGGCCGAGGCCGAAGCCCCCATCCGTACGCGCCAAGCCACGGGTGAGAGCTCCGTTCTCCATCCGCAGGAGATCTTTGGCACGCAGTAACCAACGCTTCTTCGGGGTCTCGGTCATCGCGTGATCTCCAGCTGCTAATCGTTACTCTGCAGCTTGTGCGCCGCAGGCCTCGGCCTCCTCGCACAGCCGCGTTTCGAGCATGTCGGCGGGCGGTAGCTCCACGTACACAGTGCCCGCGCTGATCTGCACGGGGAACGTGGCGATCGAGAAGTTCTCGCCAGAAGTGCACTCACCCGATTCGAGCGAGAACGTCTTCTTGTGATGCGGACATGCCAGCTTGGGCTTGCCGGCTTGATCACCGATCAAGCCGCGCGAAAGCACCATGTCGCGCTTATGCGGGCACATGTTCTGCGTGGCATACCACTCGCCGCGCGAAGCGAAGTTGAACACCGCGAGCTGCACGTTGCCGTACTTCACGGCTACGCCACCGTCTCGCGGCACCGCTTTCGCATCGACCACCGGCACCCAGTTGCGCGACACGACCGGCAGTTTGCGACGCTCGGTTCCGGCTGCAGCCATTGGCGGCGGCACGACCTCGGGCCACTCGACGGGGTGCTTCTGAGTACGCGCAGGGACGAAGCTGATGGTTGGATCGTCGTCGGGTGAGTTCGCAAAGTGTTGGAACTTGGCGCGACGCTCGGGATCGTTCACGACCTCGGCCCACTCGCACTTGTAGGTGTCGACGAGCTTCTGCATGTCGCGCTCGAGCTCGGCGCCCAGGCCCAAGCTGTCGTTCACGATCACGTTTTTCAAGTAGTCGATGCCGCCCTCGAGCTTGTCCAACCACACCGACGTGCGCTGCAAGCGATCCGCAGTACGGATGTAGTACATCAGGAAGCGGTCGATGAACTTGATGCACGTCTCGTCGTCGATATCAGCCGCGAGCAGGTCGGCGTGGCGCGGCTTGGCGCCACCGTTGCCGCAGACGTACAGGTTCCAGCCCTTTTCCGTGGCGATGATGCCGAAGTCTTTGCCTTGTGCTTCGGCGCACTCACGCACGCAGCCGCTCACGGCGCCCTTCAGCTTGTGCGGCGAACGCACGCCGCGATAGCGCTCCTCGACCTTGATCGCAAAGCCCACTGAGTCCTGAACTCCGTAGCGGCACCAGGTGCTACCGACACAGCTCTTGACCGTACGCAGCGACTTGCCGTAGGCGTGGCCGCTCTCGAAGCCCGCAGCCACCAGCTCCGCCCAGATGTCAGGCAGCTGGTTCACGCGCGCGCCGAACAGATCGATGCGCTGACCACCCGTGATCTTGGTGTACAGGCCGTACTTCTTCGCGACCTGCGCCAGTACCATCAGCTTGTCGGGCGTGATCTCGCCACCCGCGATGCGCGGAACGACCGAATACGTGCCACCGCGCTGGATGTTCGCGAGGAAGCGGTCATTGGTGTCTTGGAGCGTGTCGTGCTCCAAGATCATCTCGTTGTATTGGCTCGCGAGGATCGAGGCGATCGCTGGCTTGCAGATCTCACAGCCGTTGCCGCGCCCGACCTTGTCCACGATCTCGTCGAAGCTGCGGTAGCCGCGCACGCGCACCAGATCGAATAGCTCTTGCCGGCTGTAGATGAAGTGCTCACAGATCTGCTTGCTGACGCTCTTGCCGAGGCGCTTGAGCTCGGCGTTCATGATGTCGGTGACGAGCGGTACGCAGCCGCCGCAGCTCGTGCCTGCTTTGGTCGCCGCTTTGAGATCGCCCACGGCACACAAGCCGGCTTGCACCTTCTCGCACAGCTGGCCTTTGCTGACGTTGTTGCACGAGCAGACCTGCGCCGAGTCGTCCAGCTCGAGCTGCACGCCACCGCCGCTGCGCGAGCCGAGGATCAGCTCGTCCGGGCTCACGGGCAGCTCGCCCTGACTGCGCGCGAATGCAGACAGCACGCCGTACTCTGCGGCGTCGCCCACCAGGATGCCGCCGATCAGACGCTTGGCGTCCTCCGAGACGACCAGGCGCTTGTAGACGCCCTTGACGAGGTCGTGCAGCACAACCTCTTTGGTCTCGACGCCAGTGATGAATGGGTCGCCGAACATCGCGACATCCACGCCCATCAACTTGAGCTTCGCGGACAGATCGGCGCCGGTGAACGTCGCGATCTGACCGGTCAGCTGCTTGGCCACCGCTTCGGCCATGTCGTAGCCCGGTGCGACCAAACCGTAGATCATGCCGCGGTGCAGCGCGCACTCGCCGATCGCGAAAATGTTGGGGTCGCTCGTGAGCAGCTTATCGTCGACCGTAATGCCGCCGCGTTCACCGACCGCGAGGCCGCTGTCACGGGCGAGGTCGTCGCGCGGCCGAATACCCGCCGAGACGACGATCATATCGACCGCCAGCTCGCTGTCGTCGTCGAAGCACAGGCCCGCGCAGGCTGCCTCGCCGGTCACCGCTTTGGTCGCGCGACCGAGGTGCGTCTTCACGCCCATCGCGTGAATGCTGCGCAAGAGCAGCTTGCCACCGGCTTCATCGAGCTGACGGGGCATGAGCCGCGGCGCGATCTCCACGACGTGTGTGCTGAGACCGAGCGCTTGCATGGCGCGCGCGGCTTCGAGGCCGAGCAAGCCGCCGCCCAGAACGGCAGCGCTCTTCACCTTCTTCGCGTAGTCCTCCATCGCGACGAGATCGTCGATCGTGCGATAGGCGAACACGCCGGCCTTTTCGATGCCCGGCATCTTCGGGATGAACGCGACCGAGCCGGTGGCGAGCACCAGCTTGTCGTAAGAGAACGTCGTGCCGTCATCTAAAGCGACCTGACGGGCATCGCGATCGAGCTTGACCACGCGCTTGGCGAGGTGCAGGTCGATGTGCTTGCTCGCGTAGAAGTCCTTCTCCGCGAGGGCGAGCTCCTCGGCATCGTGCGTGTCGTAATAGTGGCTGAGGTTCACGCGGTCATACGGCGCGCGCGACTCTTCGCCGATCAGCACGATGCGAAAGCGGCCTGCCTCGTCGAGCTCCCGCAAGCGCGCGCACAGCCTGTGGCCGACCATTCCCCCGCCCACTACCACCACAGTCGTCTGCTTCATCGCTTCGCCTCGCTTCATCGTCACTGTCCGTTCACGTTGAGCGCCGTGTGCTCAAACTTAGAGAGCTGAAGTTGCTTCGTTATTTCGGGTGCGTTGAAAGCACGCACCGCGTGCGCCGTGTTTCCAGTGCGCGTCTCGCTCACGAGGCCGTCCTGCAATACGTCCGCTGTGTTTCGGAGCTTGCGGCCGTAGGCCGCCGACGGCGGCAGCGAAGAGCGAACGAGCTGGAGGAGTACAACATCGGCCACGATGAAAATTTGCGGTGACGCGCCGCATCAGCACGGCGTGAGGGTCACCATGGGCGGCGCCTGTTTCTCAACCGTTTCTGCGGAGCTAAAACTCAGTAAAGGGCGGGGCGCGTTTCCAGCATGTTTACAAGGCTAAATTTGCGTTGTTTCCGACGCGTAACCCGGTGGCCTGTGTGGGCGTAGAGCCGTCACGGTGGTGGTTTGTTGCCAACCGGTTTCCGTGCACAGCTTGTGCGAGCTTCGTACGCCGCGGTTTCTGCGCGGGGTTTTCGGATCGATTTGCTGCGGAAAAGTGTTGCGGCTGAGCGCGGCGGAAGGTTGAGAACACGTACGTAAGTTAAATGTATGCTCATGCAAACAAAAAAAGGCTCGCCCCGGCACGTGCCGAGAGCGAGCCTTCGTGGAATGGCAGCGACTCAGAAGTACGCGCCGAGATTCAGCGCGAACTGACCCCAACTGAGTGTGACGTCAGCGTCTTGCTCGATGACCACGCCGCCAGCGCCGCCCGATGCAGTGATGGTGTGGCCGACCGACCGATGGATGTAACCGAGCTCTGCCAAGAGGCCGACGTCGTCGACCAACTGATAACGCGCGCCGACCAAGAAGCCGAACACGAAGCCGAGCGCAGTGTTGCCCTCGAACGATCCGCCTGCGATGCCGCCGATAGCAGGTCCTGCGAGCTGGTTGCGTGCGTCGACCTCGTTCCACATGTCGAGAGCGAGCCCGATCGGGATCGTCACGTTGAGCTCGAGCAAGTTGGCGATCAGCTCGTACTTGCCCTGCGGCAGCACCGCGAGATCGAACACTAAGTTGCGCCCGCCATCGCCATCTGCTGTAGAGCGCCAGGATTGAAGACCGAACAAGCCGCCGATCGCGAAGTACTGATGGAGGGGGTAGAGATACTGGCCGGCGATCCCGAACGACGTCTGGAGGCTGCGATCGGATTCGACCCGACCTAAGCGTCCTTCGTAGGTCGTGGTGGCTGAGCCGCCGAAGCCCAGCGTCAGCTTGGCTGCGATGTAAGGGTCGTCCAGCGCATTGGCGCGCTGCGCGTGGGCTTGAGATGGGCCGGTCAGTGAGACCGCGAGCGCGGCCAAAAGTAGGGCGAGAGTGTAAGCGGGCTTAGGCATCGAGCGACTTCTCCTCCAGATGGATCAACTGACCCATGGTGGTGTGACCTAGCCCGGACGGCTCGCTCCGCACAACCGCCCCGCCATTCCCGTGCAAGAAAGCCATACCTGCGCTACATGAATGCTGAACAATTCCGGGTGTTCATGGCGCGCCTGGGCAGACCACCGGGATCACTGTTGACCTGGCGTCCCAGCCGACTAGACTTCGCGGACTTTTTCCGGCAAGGGCGACGGCCGACGCTTTCGTTTCACAGCCGCACAGCCGCCTACGTAACCCGTTCACTGGAGCCGCCCAAATGCGAGACCTCATCAAGCTCACCTGTCAGGACTGCAAACGCGACAACTACGTCACCGACAAGAACAAGCGCACGCAGACCGAGAAGTTCGAGATCAAGAAGTTCTGCAACGCGTGCCGCAAGCACACGCAGCACAAAGAAGGCAAGATCTCGAAGGGTTGAGCCCTGCTTCGGCTCGCGGCTTCGGCTGAAAGCTGAAAACAAAGGCCTCCTGGCGCTTTGATGTATACGTTGTGCCGTCGGCCGGGCGGCACATCACGTTCATCCCGTCGAAGCACATGGCATTCGCGAACCAAGCGGCAACGGTCTCCCCCGTACGCGTACGCGTGCCCGATCTCTCGCCCCGGGTTCTTTGGATCACCGCAACGTGGCTCGCGCTAGCTTGTGCGGCGCCTGCTCACGCGCAGCGCTTCGCACTGCCGGTCGATATCGAGCAGGGCCTGGTAATCGGGGCGGCCGAGCCGCGTACGCCTTATCTGTTCGGCGTGCGGGTGGTGCCTTCGATCGACGTCGATCGGTTGCGCTTCGGCATCGTGCTCGGGCCGATGTACCGCAATCCTTTGTGGGACTTCTCGCTCGGCGCGAACGTGGCTTTCTTCCTGCCGACCTCGGGCAAAGCGACGGGGTTACGCTTCGTTGTGCAGGGCGAGTATCTGCCGCGCACGCAAGCGGGGCGCCTCAGCATCGGCGCCGTGGCGGAGCTCTTGGGGATGCTGCGCATCGGGCTTTGGCCGGCGTTCGACTTCGATGTGATGCGTCCGGAGCTGTGCATCAGTATCGGCGCCGACGTGATGAGCTGGGCCAAGGCGCTTTCCAATGAGTGGTAACCGGGTGCGCTCGGCGCCAACGTGGAAGCGCAGCGGGCGTCGCCGACCCGTGTGAGCTCCCCCGACGCTGACGGCTGCTACGGCATGACCTTCAGACCCAGCTCGCGCTGCAGCTGCCGGATCTTGGTCTTGCGTGAGCTGCCTTTGGGCGCGTAGCGCTCGCCCCTGAGGTACGCGGTCAGTGCTTCACGCGACTCGCCGCGGCGCTGCAGATCGCCGCCGAGGTAGCGGTAGTAATCCCAGCGCACCTCCGTGACTGCGATCGCAGTCCACATCAGGATGGCGGCGACGCCAAGCGCGAGCCCGACCTGCGTGGGGTGGGGCTCCTGATGGCTCACCAGCGCGTACGCCCACAGGCCGATCGCTGCAATTGCGCAGGCGGTGTAGGCGCCAGGCAAGTCGACGAGGAACGCTGCAGCCGCGAGCGCGCCGCTCACAGCGGCACACGTAAGCAAGGTCTCCGCTCGGCCCGGGACCTTGGACTCTACCAAGAGCTTGCTGATGGTCTGAGCGGGTAGGGTGATCGCGAGCGCCAAGACGCGGACCGCGCGACCGGGCAGCAAAAACGTGCAGGCCAGCGCGAGCATGTAGTAGCTAAACCAACCGATATCGAGACGCAGCGCTTCTGCGCCGAGGTGCAGCGCGACCGCGATCGGAAAGATGATCGCGACATACCAGCGCAACCAGCGTCGCTGCGTGTCGTCCTGGCGCACCGACAGCGCGTAGCCGACACCGATCAGCAGCTCGACTGGGATCACCGACGTCGACGCGATCGACCAGAAGGTCGGCTCACTGATGCCCAGCTGCGTTGCAAGCTTGACGAGCGGTGCGAGCACTTCCTGAGCGCTCGAGATGCGGCGCAGCGTGAAACCATCGCACCACTGCGCATCCATCTTAGCGATCGACGTGAACGTGTAGAGCACAGTGATCGTCGCTGCGAGCAACGGATAGCCGAAGCCACTCGTGTGCGAGTCGCGCGTGGCTTTGGGGAAGAACACCATGCACAAGAGCACGAGCGACACGAAGTAGTGGTGCTGGTAGCTGTCCAACATGCTCATCGACCAAGAGTAGGTGTAGAGCACGAACAGCAGACTGATCAGCAGCTTGCGCGGGCCGAGCAGCGCCGCCGTCAGCGCCACCAAGCCAGTGAGGAGCAGCGTCGCGACATAGTGCGCCGCAGTGGGCAGCGGCAGCACGCGCTGGAGCAGCGCGAAGTGCGCGACGTTGAAGCTCGCGACGCCGTAGCGGCCAGCGTGTCCGATCATCAGCATCCAGGTGTCGAGCGCGACCATGCACAAGAACACTTTGCTGAACAGATACGCACGCACGGCTAAGTAGTCGCCGTGGAAATAACGGTTCCAGAGGTTCACCGCGTGGCCTCGCAGCTCAGACTGCGCTCCATCGGCGGCAACGCGCGACCGTCCGTGTCGTTGCAGTGGCAAGTGAAGTCGACGCGCGTGACACCACCACTGTCACAGCGCCGCTCGAGATAGGCGTCGACGACTGCGCTGCGCATGCGTTCGAGGAGCCGCAGCCAAGCCACGTGCACATCGCGTTCGATGTTAACGCTGCGTGTACGACCGCTTTCGAGCTGTTCTTTCACCTCGACCTTGCAGTCGCGCAGGCGCAGCGTCGAAAACATGCGCCACGAAAAGCGCTCATCGTAAGCACGCCTACTCACGTAGTAGCTGAGCGGCATCGCGATCTGGAACACGAGAATGGCCGCGATGGTCAGGTTTTCGCGGCGTCGCGTGCGAGCATGTGTGTCGGGTGCAGTAGAAGGTGAGCTCATCGTAAAAGGGCAAGCAGCGCAAGCATGACGTGAAACGTGACGCTTTGCGATTGCGCTGTTTGGTGTAGGCTACGCCGGCATTTTAGGAGGAAGCACGAATGGTTGCCTATTCGAAAGGGATGCCGGTTGGAACGAACGCTCCGGCGTTTTCGTTGCCCGGTGTCGACGGGCAGACTTACTCACTCGACTCGTTTCGCGAGGCGAAGCTGTTGGTGATGATCTTCACCTGCAACCATTGCCCGTACGCGCAAGCCCTCGAGCCGCGCTTCATCGAGATTCAGCGCGACTACGCGCCCAAAGGCGTGCAGGTTGTCGCGATCAATCCGAACGACGAGCGGGTGTATCCCGACGACAGCTTCGCGAAGATGCGCGAGCGCGCGGCGGCTGAGAACTACAACTTCCCGTACCTGCGCGATGAGAGTCAGGCGATTGCGCGCGCGTACGATGCCGCCTGTACCCCGGACATCTTCGTGTTCGATGCCGAGCGCAAGCTTCGCTACAACGGCCGCTGCGACGACAACTGGCGCGAGCCGGAGAAAGTCAGCCGCCAGGACCTACGCGACGCGCTCGACCTGCTACTCGCTGGCAAGGCCGTCGACTTCGACGTTCATCCGGCGCTGGGCTGCTCCATCAAGTGGAAAGCTGCCTGATCGACCCCTGATCAGGGGTGTCCCTGCATCAGATGCGATCAGGATGTCGAACACCCCTTGCGAACAAAAAAAAGGCGGCTAAAGTGCCGCCTCGTTCTGGTGGGCGTAGCTCAGTGGTAGAGCGCTGGTTTGTGGTACCGGATGTCGCGGGTTCAATTCCCGTCGTTCACCCCAACACTTGCTGATTGAGACAGCTCGTGCCCGTGAATTGCAGAACCGTCACTTAAGGGTCACGGATGCAGTTGATGGCGGCCGAATGAGGCCCGAAAGCTCGCTTTCGAGGCCCTCATTCGCTAGGCTGCTGCGCATGGGATCGGTCGCGCACCGCATCGGGGTGCTTGTTGAGCTGTTCATGGGCGCCGTTTTCGCGGACGGTAAATGTGATAACCGTGAGCGAGATTATGTGCGTGCGCTGGTTGCTGACCTGCTCTGCAAGTCGTCGCTCCCGCCCGAAGTCGAAATCCTGATCGACCAGTTTGACCCCGAGCGCTTCGACCTGCGCAAGACAGTCGCTGATTTCTCGAGCGACCCACCGATGAACAAACGCCGGGTGCTCGAGCTCGTCGCATACGTCACGCTCTCGGATGGTCCGCAGTCGAGCCAAGAAGACGGCTATCTACTGCAGCTCGGCCACGCGCTCGGCATGAAACCTGACGAGTTCCGGCACCTCACGAGCGACCCAGACATGGCCGCGATGCGCGAGAGCTTCACCGACCTCGCGCGCGTCCCGCTGCGCCAGAGCCGCTGGTAGTTGTTACGAGCCGCAACCTACGCGGCTCGGTCCCAGCACCACATCGTCGAACCACAGCGTGTTCTCGTCGCTGCCGTAGCTCTCCCAACCGAAGCGAATATCGCTGAGCTGCGGGCGCCAATCCGCTTTGCGCAGCCACTGTGCGTCGACGTCCGGCGTCGGCTCGCCTTCGACGATCAGACCTGCCACGGGCTCGCCGTTTAACCAGGTCTCGAGCTTTTGCCCGTCGATAGAGAGCTCCACGCACAGCCATTTGCCGGTCTCGGGTTTCGCGCTCATGCCGATGCCCGTGGGGCTCAGCTCGGGCAACGTCGCGTCGTCTGACTCTCGGTTCCACATGAGGATCTCGCTTTGGCCGCCCATGCGGAGATCTTTCATCTCGGATTCATCGCGCAGGGCGAGGAACGTCACGTGGCTCTGCGTAAGCGGCTTCTCGAAACGCACGAAAAAGCGCGCGTATACTGGGCCTGCGCCGGCCCCTGCCGTGGCCATCCACGGGCTCATTTTTGGGCGGAAAAACACGTGATTGCAGTAACCGCCGCCGCCGTTGACTCGGACTGAGCGCGTGCCCTCGTGGGCGATGGTGCCGTCCATGGTCACCGTGCCGGTGCCCATGCAGTTTGTGGTGGATACTTCCCAGTTCGGATCGAGCATCTCGCCGCTGCTAGCTTCGAAGGATTCGCATAGGGTGCCGCCGCAGCCGATTGTGCTTGCGCCTTGCCCGCCGCTGCCCGCTGCAGTGCTTCCGGCCGCTGCGGCGTTGGTGCCCGCTGCCGCGTTGCTACCTTGTCCTGCCGTGCCTTGCCCGCCGCTGCCAGCTGCATTCCCAGCGCTGGTGCCCGCTGTGGATGATGACGCGCTGCTCGTGCCTGCAACGCCACCGCTTTGCGCGGCTCGTCCTGCGGTCGCACGGTTGGTGGAACCCATTGCGCTCGCGCTCGCGCCCGCACCGCCGCTGCGAGAAGCAGCATTGCCAGCTGCGGCGGCATTTGCTGTCGAGCTCGCGCCCGAACCCGCTGCCTGAGTCGTGGCCGGCGAGGATTGAGCCTCAGTCGAGGGCTCCTCGCCGCCTGCGGAACAGGCACTCAAGAGAGCGAACGGGAGAAGGGCGGAGCGGGATGAGATTCGGCGAACGAGACGCATCGGTGTGTGGCTCAATGGCAGGACGGTCAAACGGGCGGCCGGCTTGAAGCGCGTGATGACAGGCGCTAGCCGGGCTTGGGACCGGCTGGAATGACTGTGGGCCCTGTAGGCAACCTTCGGGTCACCGCACGCGCGTTCAACGCCCCAACGACGGATGAAGGTAGACTTGGCCGGCGAAGCGGATTAAACAGCCCGAGCAGTTTGCGCCCATAGCTCAGCTGGATAGAGCGTCGGTCTTCGGAACCGAATGTCGGGAGTTCGAATCTCTCTGGGCGTGCTCACTTCGTTCGCAAGCCCAAAGAGATTCGGTCAGCCACAGACTTGCTTCGCTGCGTCTGTGGCTGGGCGAATCGGCACGCGTTAGCGCTACGCAGCATTGCGGTGTGCAGTTGCTTCCGCCCGAGGGTGGCAAGCGATACTGGCGTGCACGATGGCGTGACCTAGAGACGCGGAAGATTCTGACGCGAACGCTTAGCGCGGCTGACAGCAAGAACGCTGACACGCGGACCGCGTATGCGATCCGTATCCACGGCACGCTCCGCCGACGCGACGAAGATTTCGCCGCTGGTGCCGCGCCGCATACGCAAGCTGGCACGTCATTGTCGAGCGCGATCGCCAGTTACTCGAAAGCATGACCACCCGAAGACCACGCGCGCGGAACGTGTCAACGATTTTGAGACAGCAGGCTTGCCTATTTAGAGAAGAACCACAGGGGGCAAAACGGCGGCACTTTTCGCCTTGATGCCGCCGTTGGCGGCATCAAGGTTGGTGACTGAGTTGCTGAATGTATACTGTCAGCTGAGTGTCCGCGTTCGCATCTTCGATGGACGATATTCTCGATCCCAAGTATGCGCATCTACTGCGTACGCGGGCTTATCTGCGGACGCTCCCAAACGGGCTGCAGTCATACCCACGCTGTCGCAGTAAGGGCTCGGTGTGGAAAAATATCTTACGTTGGACTGACACGCGACAGCTCATCGCGCGCGTCCCTCCCAGTGTGCCGATCGTGCCCGAGGCGAGCGTCTTGGCAGGGGCTTGGATTCCCGCCGTACAGAGCTTCGCGGCGCACCTCGTACTACGGGATTGCCTGTTCTCCAGCGACGAGGCGATCTGTGAGCACTTCCGGACCGTCGATCGGCGCTTGCTCTCGGGACCTTTGTACAAGGTGATGTTTGCGATCGCGTCGCCAAAGCAAACGGTTCAAGCCGGAGACCGCCGCTTCGCCACGATGTTTCAGGGCATCACATTGCACTCCGAGCATCATGGCGACAACGGCAGTCGTGTTGAGCTTCGCTATCCACCCTGTTTGCTGCCGGCATTGGTAGGTCGCCTCTACCTCGTCGCATTCGAGGTGGCGATCGAGCTCGCGGGCGGCAAGGACGTACAAGGCAAGGTCCTGCACCACGGTGAAACCTCAGCCCAGTACGAGCTGAAGTGGCACTGAGAAACGATCTTCGCTCGGCGCGTAAGTCCTCATACCTCGTGATCTTCGCGCCGTAGGCATTTCATGCGCTGCGTTACTGATTGGTCTGATAGTCCGATGCACCGTCGGGCATGACCGAGAAGAACTTGCGATAGCGCTCGTCACCCTCGAGGAACACCTTGATCCATGGCAGCCCGTAGCGGCCAACTTGGTTCGCGCGGCTCGTCGGGTTGTTGTTGATCCAGTGACCTTCGCCGGCCCACTCGACGAGCATCTTCGGTGTGGAGTCAGGGATGCATGAGCACCGCGCCTAGCACCAGCGTCGCGCCGAGTGCCGCGTATCCGAGAAGCCTTTGGCGTCGAGTAGTTGCGCCCTTGTCAGAGTTCATGGGTCGAGGCTGCGCCAAACAGCTGCATCACTCAAATGCATGATTGATATAGTGCTGCATGAGCACAAATCATAGTCGACCGAGCCGCGCGAGCTCCGAGCCCAGGCTCGAGCAAATGAATCTCAACTTGCTGCTCGCGCTGCACTGGCTGTTGGTCGAGCGAAGCGTCACGCGTGCGGCGGTCCGCCTTGGCGTGACGCAATCGGCGATGAGCCGAAGCCTCGGCCAACTCCGCGAGTGGTTTGAGGATCCGCTGCTCGTCCCCGCGCGTCGCAAGATGCTGCTCACAGCTCGCGCCGCAGGATTGCGCGAGCCGCTCACGGCCAGCCTCGATGGGCTCCGAGGGCTCCTTCGCCCCTCGAAGGCGTTCGACCCGGCCATTGCGACCGGGACCGTGCGGATGGCCGCCACCGAGCACGCGCTCGGTGCCGTCGTCCACGAATTCGTCGGACGACTGACGCGACGCGCACCGCTGCTCCACGTGCAGATCGAACCCGCAGGTCGCGACGTCTTCTCGCAGCTCGCGGCTGGCCGGTTGGACCTCCTCGTCGTGCCCAAGATCGGCCGCCTGCCCGAGGAGCTGCGGACCGCCGACCTCCTCCACGAGCGCTTCTGCAGCATCGTGCGCAAGGATCACCCCGTCGCTCGGCAGAAGCTGACGCTACGGCGCTTCTGTGCGCTCCAGCACGTCGTCGTCTATCCCCTCGGCGGCGACGCCGACAGCCTCGTGAGCCGCGTGCTCACACAGCGCGGCCTCGAGCGGCTCGTCGCAGTCCGCGTGCCGTACTTCGAGAGCGCCCTGAGGATCGTCGCCGAGACCGACTACATCACCACGATCCCCGCTGCGCTCGGCAACCCGACCGCGGGCTCGGGCAGCGGGAGCCGACGTCGGCCGGCGCTGGTGAGTCTGGAGCCGCCGGTGGCCATTCCCAGTTTCGTGCTGCAGGCGGTCTGGCATCGTCGACACGACGACGATCCTCTCCAACGCTGGCTCCGGGATCTGCTCGAGTCCATCCTCGACAAGTAGTCTCTGCTAAAGGCCGGCGTCTCGTCGATGATCGCTGTGTCGAGGTTCGAAAGCAGAGCCATCAGGGAGCTCATCGGACCAGGTTGGATGCCGTGTGGTCAGCTCTCACTCCGGACCTTTGCTCCGGAAATCCCAGACGGTGATCGCAGCGATCCAAGCACACGCGAGCAACTTCGACTCGCGATCCCAAGTCAGCGCCTTCCGGCTTGAATGGGTAGCCGGTGATCTCAGAGTCTTGTCCCGACGAGAGTCGCCAGAAACGCGCGGCGACATTGACTAGTGAGGTGCACGCAGCTCCACGGGGGTGGAGCTCCGCTGGCTATTGCTTACTGCCGCTGAAGGCGGCCATGAGCTGCAACGCCAGAATCTGAGAGCTCCAGGAGGCCGTCCTCTTGCGATTCAAGATCCGCTGCATGAGCCGCACGGTCGACGGCCGCGACGATGACTTCGTAGCGATAGATTTCGAGCAGCCCACGAACCCGCGCAGCTGCGGCGGGGGATTGCTGAGCGAGCTCTTGGCTCAAGCTCCGCACGTTTGCCGCGCGGGCGCGAGAGGCAGCATCTCGGAGACGTGCGCGTAGCTCAACGGGGACCGCAGCCAAGTGGACAGCAAGCTCTGCGTCATTCAGGTTCGATGGCTCGATGCTCGACGAGGTGCGGGGGCCGAGCGGTCGAATCGCGTAGCGAACGCCGAGCAGCTGTTGGATGTTTTGCAACAGCTCATGCACCTTGTAGGGCTTCCACCAAACCGCGTTCGCCCCGGCGCCTATCGCCTCGGAGCCGTCCTCATCCAAGCTGCTTGCGGTCAGCGCCACAAGCAGCAGCTTGGAATCAGCTGCGCGCAGACGTCGTATGGCCTCCACCCCGCCCAGTCCCGGCATCATGAGATCCATGAGAACGAGCTCAGCGTGCCAGACACACTGCTGCTCGAGCGCCTCCTCCCCGCTGCTCGCGACCGCAACTTGAAAACCTATCCCGCCCAAGAGCTCCTGCAACACAGCGCGGTTGTCACGTTGGTCGTCTACGACGAGAATCCTCGGTGGGCGCTCTGCGTCAGCCAACCCCAACACCTCGCCGTCCGCGCGAGGAACAACGTCCACTCGGTCGGCGTGTTCGGCTCGAAACGAGAACTGAAAAGTACTCCCCGCGCCCGGAATGCTCGTCGCCGAAAGATCGCCGTCCATCAGCCGTGCGAGCTGCCGCCCGATCGCGAGTCCCAAGCCAGCTCCGCCCGCTTCGATGCCGAGCTTGGATTGTTCGAACGCCTCGAAGACGCGTTCCAGCTCGTTCGGTGCGATGCCAGCGCCAGTGTCTTCGACTTGCAGCGCGATCATGGACGCTGACGCTGTGAGCGACCGCGGACCGTCGAGGCACAGCGCTCGAACGACAATGTGACCTCGCTGCGTGAACTTCAACGCGTTGCCGATGAGGTTGATGAGCACTTGGCGCACCTTGCAAGCGTCCCCCAGCACGAAGCGCGGCACAGCGCTCGCTACCTCTGTGCGCAGCTCGAGTCCCTTGAGGCGCGCGCTGCCCGCGAACATGAGGCGCACTGCTTGCAGCAAGTCGTGCAGATCGAACGGTTGCTTCACCAACTCGATCCGTCCGGCTTCGATGCGCGACATGTGTAACACGTCGTTCAGCAGCGTAAGCAGGTGGTCGCCGCTCGAGAAGATGACACCCACCTTCTGCAGCTGCTCTGCTTGGAGCGAGCTGTCCCGAAGCAGCAGCTGCGCATAGCCGAGGATGGCGTTCATCGGCGTGCGGATCTCGTGCGACATGGTCGCCAAGAAGGTGCCTTTGGCGCGGCTCGCTTGTTCAGCCTGCTCCTTGGCAATCTGTAATTCATGCGTGCGCGTGGCGACCAGCTCCTCCATGTGCTCTCGGTGCTTGCGAAGCTCGATCTGAGCGACCAGGATCTCCGCGAGCGATTCGAGTAGCGCGCGTTCTTCGGATAAGAACGGACCCTCTGCGGCTGCGGGCTTCTCCTCCAGATACACCACGTCGATCGCGCCGGGTCCATCGCTGGTCTGAAACTGGACCGATTGGCGCCATAGCGACTCGCGATATCCAGGCGTCGCCGCGATTTCGCCTCCGACGCTGACGCGCGCTTCACAACATTCTGGGAACCTCCACGCAGCGGGGACCCGCGTGACCAAGCGGGCCAGAAGATCCGTCACAGGCCGATCTTCCAATGCCAGTTTGGCCGTCTCGTGCAAGAGCTTGAGCTCCTTGACTCGCTCACCCAAGTCGAGCAACAGAATTGCGCGCTCGCGCTCGGCGACCGTGCGCTCCGTGACGTCGACATTGACGCCCACCACCTGCTCGATGTTGCCGTGATCGTCGAGCGTCGCGGTCCCCGAAGCCTCGATGTACCGAACGCTGTCGTCGGCTGCCAGAAGCCGAAAGTCTATGCGCACGCTGCCTGCGCCGCCGTATAGGTCGCGCAGCACTCGCTCGACGCGCTCGCGGTCGTCAGGATGCACGCGCGCGATCCAGGCCTCGTATCCGATGCTGCCATCCTCCTCTGGAACGAGGTCGAAGATTTTGAGTCGCTTCTCGGCGGCGGTGAAGCGGCGCGTCTTCGGGTTTTGGCTCCAGACGTTCACGTTGCCGGCGTCCAGGGCCAAGCGCAGCCGACGCTCGGCGACGTTTCGCGCGCGACTCCCTGCAATCGCGCGCTTCAGGGCTGACCGCAACGTGCCGCTGATCTGCCTCTGCAGAATGAGCGCCACACTGATCGACATGCAACTGTATAGCCACAGCACGAGCGGCGTATACTCGAGCTGCGAGGGCGGCAAACGACCTGTTGTGACAGCGAGCGTGAAGCCCAAGCAGATCAGCAGGCACGCGGCACCCACGACGATTCCACCGCGCGAGCCGAGCAGGACGCCAGCGATCAGCACGATCATGAGATACAGCTGCATCGAAGCCGAATTCACGCCGCCGGACGTCCACGCGCGTAGCGTCAGGGTGAGCAGCAGGCCAGTGACGAAGAGCGCACTGGCCAAGGCTGTGCGTCCGCGACGGTTGAGCTCCAAGAGCCCGAGCGTCAGAACGATGATGAATACCAGCGTGCTGCCGCGTCGCGCGAGCGTGGCCGGCTCGACGATCACCAGCAGCGCCAGCACGGCGGCGACCGCCCCTGAAGTCGCGCTCGTTACCGAGAAGTATTGTCGAGCCCTCGCTGTCTGGTCCTCGGTCGCGAGCACGGGCGGACGCAGCAATCTCGAGACATAGCCGAGCATGTCGTCGCTCACGCGGCCTTGGGTCGCTGGTTCGGGATCACGAACCAAAATGCGCTGCCCTGACCGCTGCTGCAGTCGACACCGATGCGACCGCCGTGGGCCTCGACCGCAAGCTTGCAGAAGGCCAAGCCCAGCCCGACCGAGTGAAAATCGCACTGCTTGCGCGCCTCCGCCATTCCGAACTTCTCGAAGATCGTCTCGCGAAACTGCTCCGGCACGCCGCCGCCTTGATCACACACGACAACCCGCAGTTCCTGATCGCCCAAGACTTCGATGCGCAGCGGCTGCGTCGGTGGTGTGTGCTTGAGCCCGTTGCTCACTAAGTTCTCGACCACCCTTCGAATCAGGCTGGCGTCAAACCAGCCGGAAACGGGGCCATTCGACTCGATCAACACCTCGCGCCCCGCTCGCATGCGCCGTACGTTGTCGACTGCGCTGCGCACGACCTCGAGCAGATCAACCGAGGCGATCTGCACTGGCATACGCTCGGACTCGATCCGACTGACGTCCAAGAGGTCGTTGGCCATGCCGACCATCATGTTGGCGGCGGCGTCCGCGCTCTCGATATCTTCCGCGATCTGCTCCGAGACTGTGTCGGCGAGCTCTGTGCGCAGAAAGGACAAGTTGCAGATCAGAGCTGTCAATGGTGAGCGCAGGTCGTGCACCACCATGTGAACGAGCTCATCGCGCAACGCCTCGAGCTGACGCAGCTCACTGTAGCTGCGCTCGAGCGCCTGTTGCGTGCGGCGCAGCTGCAGGTGCGTGCGGACGCGCGCCAGAACCTCGGGCATTTGATAGGGCTTCGTGACGTAGTCGACCGCCCCCAACGAGAAGGCTCGCAGCTTGTCGAGCGTCTCATCCAACGCGCTCACGAAGATGACCGGAATGTCCTTGGTGCGCGCGTCCTGCTTGAGGCGCTCACACACCTCGTAGCCGTTCATCGGCGCCATGTTGATGTCGAGTAGTATGAGCTCGGGTAACTCGACCTCGACAGCTCGCAGTGCCATCCGACCCTCAGAGACCGGCCGAACCTCGTAGCCTTCCTGACCAAGCACGCTCGACAACAGGTCTAGGTTCTCGAAGGTGTCGTCCACGACGAGGATGTTGCCTTTGTCCGGACGTTGCATGGGTGCAGCCGTCGTCATCTCTCCCCTTCAGCAGTATCAGTATATCGCAGGGGCAAATATGTCGTGGCACGAATGAACATGCGCTCGCGATGTGTAGTGGCGCCGCCGCCATCAGCTTCACACATTGTGGGCGATCGATGGGACGCAATCTCTGCGCACGCGTGGACTATGCTGTGTCATCGCCACAGCTGACCACGAGGCGGCGCGCTTGGCGACGCGGCGCGACAGACACCCGGAACCTGAATGATTTCGCTGGATGCAGTTGCGTCACTCGATGTCCAGAAGGTCCGGCGCCAGGGCTGTGTTCAGCCGATGAGGGCGGAGACGTCGAGCACGAAGTCTGGCAAAAGCAGACTCGATAGCTTGTCCGTGCAGAAGCGCTCGCCGCTGAGGGCTGCGCCCGTCCGCACCTCGATGCGCGAGCCGTCGATGTCGACAAGCCAGTATTCCTTGACCCCAGCTTCGGCGTACAGCGCGCGCTTGGTGAAGCGGTCGTAGGAGCGGTTGTTCGAGAGGACTTCGATGACGAGCTCAGGCACACGCGTGATGGGGGTCTCGATGTCCCGCGACAGCGGTCGTAGGAAGACCATCAAGTCCGGCTGCAGGATGCGGCTCGGTCCAAAGCGTACGTCGAGCGGAGCCAGGGCCACCGTGGGTTGTGGTGCTTGTTTCGCTGCCCAACCCGATAAGGCGTTGAAAAGGCGGCCCACCGCCGTCTGATGCTCCAAAGTAGGGCGCGGGGGCACGATCACCTCACCGTCGATCAACTCGATGCGTTGGTTGGACTCAGGCAGCGCGAGGAACTCGGCTTCGGTCACAAAATGCGTTGTGGCGGCTGTGGCCATCTGCGCAGGATAACATGCGGCTCGGGCAGGCGAAGCAGGCTGGATGTGCACCATCGCTGTCGCCCAAGGGGCACTCGCCCTGGGTGGGATACAACCTTCAGAAGCCGCAATAATCTCAAATAGTAGCCGAGAACGGGTTCGAACCGTTGCTCGTCAGCTGTCCGCAGAGCGACGAGGTCAAGCCGTGCGCAGTCGCGGCTCGGATGATTCTTGTAATCGCATCGAGCACCGCGGGGTCCGATTCGTCGAACAGCTCCGCGCACACGTTCGAGTCCCGGTCGACGCCGAGCATGAGCTGTGTGAGGTCGTTCGAGCCGATCGAAACGCCGTGAATGCCGAGCTTTGCGTAGTGCGGTAGCCAGTACACGACCGATGGCACCTCGGCCATGATCCAACGCAGCAGCTTGCGATCACGCCCGAGCGCGCTCTGATCCACGAGCGTTAGGCAGCGCTCCAGCTCCCAATACGTGCGCACGAATGGGATCAGCGCACGTTGGTGAATGACTCGTGCATGCCTGCGAACGATGTGGTGGCAGAATCTTCGCTCGTAGCTGACGAGCGGACAGCGACACGAGCATCCCCACCCAGTCGGTCGTAGGCGGCGGCGATCGCCGCTTGCAGCTGCGTTGGGAACACGAGCGTGTGAGTGAGCTCGCGCATCTGCTTGGCGCGCGTGTCGAGCGCTGCGGGCTCGTCGCGCTGCGTGGCGACGAACTGCTGGAGCAGCTCGTCGCGCACACCGTTGGCTGCGAGCGTGACGAGAAACGCGTCGCTTGTGACCAAGAATCCGGCAGGGACAGGCAAGCCCGCCCGCGCCAGCTCGCCGAGGTTGCCACCTTTGCCGCCAACCGTCTTGGTGTCGTGGCGGCCGACCTGATCGAACCAACGAATCAGCGGCGTCGTGTCCGACTGAGGTTCTGTCACCAGCCTAAGCGCATGATCGCACGCGCAGCTTCTGCGTCGCAGCGGCGACCTCTGGCAGGTCTTGCGTGCTACGCGCCCGATCGCTGCGCACAAACGTCTCTGCGCTCGGCACGTTGCTTGCCATCAGGGTGAGCAACCACAGCGAGAGAGAGGACCGAACGTATGGGAAAGCTGGACGGGAAAGTGTGCATCGTGACCGGTGCGGCAGGCGGCATCGGCTGCGCTGCTGCGAGGCTGTTCGTGAAGGAAGGCGCGCGCGTGCTGCTGGTCGATCGCGAGGCTGGACGGCTCGCCCCGCTCGTGAGTGAGCTCGGAGACGATGCCTGCTCGTTCGCAGCAGACGTGTCGCTCGTCGAAGACAGTCAACGCTACGTCGCCGCCGCAGTCACTCGGTTTGGTCGGTTGGATGTGTTGTTCGCGAACGCGGGCGTCGAAGGGCAGCTGGGTTCCGTGGTGGAGCTCGCGCCCGAGGCCTTCGACCAAGTGCTCGCTGTGAACGTGCGCGGCGTGTTTCTAGGCATGAAGTACGCGATTCCGCAGATCGCGAAGCAGGGTGGCGGCAGCATCGTCATCACGTCATCCATCGCGGGACTGATCGGATCGCCGGGGCTGTCCGCGTACGTCACGAGCAAACATGCGCTGCTCGGCCTGATGCGCTCGGCGGCGATCGAAGTCGCAACGCAGCGCATCCGGGTCAACACCATCAACCCGGGCCCGATCGATAACCGCATGATGCGCGGCATCGAGGGCCAGCTTTCGCCCGGCCATGAGCTGGATGTGAAGCGTGGCTTCGAAGGCCAAGTGCCGCTCGCTCGTTATGGAACCAACGAGGAAATCGCGCGTTTGGCGCTGTTTCTCGCCAGTGACGACGCGTCGTATTGCACGGGTGGAGTGTTCGTCGCAGACGGCGGCTTTACAGCTCATTGAAGCGGAAGTGGCCATACGAGCTCGAATGATCTTTGCGGGCTGTCCGACCAGCCGCTTACGGCGGCAGGGCGCGAGCAACTCGCACAAGTATAGCGAGCGAGGTGTGCGCTTCGCTCTTGAGCGAGCTGGTGATCGCGCTGATTCAAGGAGCCGATGGTTCGCTGCGGATCGTTGGTGAGTTGACCCGCTGCATTTTGTAGCTCCTTGCGTCACGGGCTTCGGGTCGGCGCGCATCGCCGAGGGCGCGCCGCCCAAGTGGGACCCACCAGAGATCGCTCTCGAAGACTGAGCTATCTCTGCTGTGCGCGAACCTGTTCGTGCTCGTCGACGTGCGCGTGGCAACGCGAGCAGGTCGTGAGCATGGCGCCGTAGAGCTGAACACGAGCATCCAAGGCTGTGGTGACGTACGCTCTTGCGCCAAGCTTTCGCAGCACATCGAAGTCGCGAGCGAAGTCGCGCGGCGCCGTGCTGGCCGGCTTGGGAGCTTCTAGGGGCGCGTGCTCGAGCGCTGCCGCGCCCGCGCGCCACGCCGCGTCCGATGGGGCCACGAGCCCGTCCCAGAGACGCTCGACGGCCCAAGCATGCCGAGTCATGCGCTTCGTGATTTCCTCGGGCGGCGGCTCTGTGTAGGCCTCGACGCCGGAGATCGGCAGGACGTGGCCCTGGTCGAGGTGACAGCGGCCGCAGATGCTCGCGAGCTTGGCGACGCCGCTGGCGGCGGCCTCGATCGATTCGGCGTTCGAGGTCTGGCGCGCGCTGGCTTGCAACCGAGCGATGCCACTCATCCAGGCGAGGGGGAAGGTCTCGTAGCCGTAGTCGGATATCGCACGCAGCGGTGCGCGTATCGGCTCCAGAGTTCCGTCGATCACCGCGTTGCGCGCCCAGATCGCGATCACGAAGTGCTCTTTCATCAGCGCGTTGAGCTCTTCGCGATTCAGGCTGCCATCGGAGGCAGATTCCTGCGCCGCAGGCGGCTCCGGCTCGTTCGGCGCCGCGGCCGCGTTGGCGGCTCCACGCGTGTGTCCGCAGCTCGCACTGATCAGCGAAAGACTGATGCCTAGGATGGTTGTGTTCCGAGATCTCGACATGAATGCAGCTCCTGGCGGCAGGAAAAGCACGTTGTGTGCCGCGCGCGGGAGCGCTTGCGACGGGCGACGCAGCTTCCGCACTGCGATGGGAGGTCACCGCACGCTTTGCAGACTTCCATTCTCGTGCACCTTACATGGGCGACATGAGGATGCCGATCCCGCCGAACAGCCTGCCGATGGGCGGCGCCCCCGGGCCCTTCGGCTACATCGACACGGGCGGGTCAGCCGAAAAGAGAGACAGCGGCTTCATCATGTACACGCCGTGTATGACGGCGAGCGCAGCCAGCACGTCTGACGCTGTGCAGGAGGAGCGCGCAGTCGCGCTCCTCGCCGATGCGCACGCGGTCACAGCAGCTCGCGTCGGAGTCTGAGTGCGTTGGCGATCACGGAGACGGAGCTGATGCTCATCGCTGCGCTGGCGAGCATGGGGCTGAGCAGTAGCCCGAACCATGGGAAGAAGATGCCGGCAGCTACGGGTACGCCGAGCGCGTTGTAGATCATCGCCAAGAACAGGTTTTGGCGGATGTTCCGCATCGTGTTGCGCGAGAGGCGCCGCGCTCGGACGATGCCGCGCAGGTCGCCCTTCACCAGTGTGACGCCAGCGCTTTGTATCGCGACGTCCGTGCCTGTGCCCATGGCGATGCCCACATGCGCGAGCGCGAGCGCCGGTGCGTCGTTGATGCCGTCGCCTGCCATCGCGACGATGTGCTTGTCGGCTTGGAGTCGGCGGACTGCTTGTTGTTTTTGCTCGGGCAGCACTTCGGCGATCACTTCGTCGATGCCGAGCTTGCGGCCGACAGCTTCAGCCGTCAGACGGCTGTCACCCGTGAGCATGACGATGCGGATGCCTTCGTCGTGCAGCTGGCGCACCGCTTCCGCGGTAGACTCGCGGATGGGATCGGCGACGACCAGCAGCGCGGCGAGCTTGTGGTCCACCGCGACGAACATGGCAGTCTGGCCTTCGCGCCGCAGCTCGTCGGTCCGGGCGGTCCAGGTTTCGTCGAGCACAGCGAGCTCTTCGAGCAGTGCGCGATTGCCGACCGCGATCGAGCGTCCCTCGACCGTGCCGATCACGCCCTTGCCAGTGAGCGAGCGGAACTCGCGCACTTCTGGGATGACGAGCTGCCGTTCTTCGGCTGCGCGCACGATCGCCGCTGCCAGCGGATGCTCGCTCGCGCGTTCCAGCCCAGCCGTCCAGCGCAAGACTTCGCGCTCTTCGACGCCGGGCTTGCTGAGGATCGACACGAGGTGCGGCTTGCCCTCGGTCAGCGTGCCTGTTTTGTCCACGACCAACACGTCGACTCGCTCTAACACTTCGAGCGCTTCGGCGTTCTTGATCAGCACGCCTGCGGTCGCACCGCGCCCGACGCCGACCATGATCGACATGGGCGTCGCGAGCCCGAGCGCACACGGACAGGCGATGATCAGCACCGCGACGAAGACCAACAGCGCGTGACTCAGCCGCGGCTCTGGGCCGAGCGCGCCCCAGATCACGGCCGCGAGCGTGGCGACGATCATGACCGCCGGCACAAACCATGCGGAGACACGATCCGCCATGCGCTGAATGGGCGCGCGCGTGCGCTGCGCTTCGCCTACCATCTTCACGATCTGCGTGAGCAGCATGTCTGCGCCCACGCGTTCGGCGCGCATGATGAAGCTGCCCGTGCCGTTGACCGTTCCGCCGGTCACGGGCGCACCTGCAGCCTTCTCCACAGGGATCGGCTCGCCAGTCACCATGGACTCATCGATCGAGCTCGTGCCCTCGGTGAGCACTCCGTCGACCGGCACCTTCTCGCCTGGACGTACGCGCAACAGATCACCTGCCGCGACGGAATCGAGCGGGACTTCCAGCTCAGCGCCCGAGCCGTCGAGGCGGCGCGCCAGCTTGGGTGCGAGGCCCAAGAGCGAACGCAGCGCGCTCGATGTTTGACTGCGCGCGCGCAGCTCGAGCACCTGGCCCAGCAACACCAACGTCGTGATCACTGCTGCGGCTTCGAAGTACACGGGCGGCGCGGCGCTGTGGCTCGCGAAGAATGCGTGGGGCAGCGCGCCGGGAAACAGTGTCGCAAACACGCTGTACAGAAAGGCTGCGCTCGTGCCGAGCGCGATCAGCGTGAACATGTTGAGCGAACGGTTCACGAGCGACCGCCAGCCGCGCTCGAAGAATGGCCAGCCGCCCCACAAGACGACGGGCGTCGCGAGCACGAGCTGAAGCCACGAGACCACTGTGCCGCCGAGCGCACGCTGCACGGGTTCCCCAGGGATCATCTCGCTCATTGCCAGCACAAACACTGGCAGCGTCAGGACAAGGCTGATCCAAAACCTGTGCGACATCTGGACGAGCTCGGGATTGTCCTCTTCGGCAGCCATGCGCGGCTCGAGCGCCATGCCGCAGATCGGACAGGCGCCCGGCTCGCTGCGAACGATCTCCGGATGCATGGGGCACACGTATTCGGTGCGTGTGCTCAGGCTCTCGATCGCAGCAGGCTCGAGCGCCATGCCACACTTCGGGCATGCGCCCGGGCCCGCCTGCCGAACTTCGGGATGCATCGGGCAGGTGTATTCGTCCGCAGTCGCTGCGACCTCGGCGGTCTGCTTGGGGCCGAGGTAGCGTTCGGGATCGGCGCGGAACTTCTCCGCGCAGCGCGAGCTGCAGAAATGGTAGCGCGTCGCGCGATGGTCGTGGGTGGGGTGAGGTCGACTCTGGTCGACGGTCATGCCGCACACCGGGTCGATGGCCGATGGCGTGGGGTTGTGGTGGTGCGCCGTCGGCTCGCCACCGCGCGGCGCATGGCAGTGTGTTTTGGCTGATTCAGAGCTCATGGTGGTTCTCTCTGAACGGGCAGACGACGCGCGCCGGGATTTCTTACACCACGTGCAAACGCACGGAAGATTACGGGGTTACGCCGCCTTGCGATCCCAGCTCGCTGCCCGCTTGCAGGGCGCTGGCGCGCGGAGCTTTCGTGACGCGGACGAATGATCGGGCTGCACTCGCACGGCGCATGCCACCCTCAAAGCGCAAAGTGTCGGAGCGCTTGCACCTCGCGCTGCAGCTCACTCCGAAAGTCCGGCTGCGCGATCGAGATCAGCGCTTGTGCGCGCTCGCGTAAATTCAACCCGTGCAGGTTTACCCGTCCGTGTTCGGTCACGACCCAGTGCACGTGTCCGCGCGTCGTGACGACGCCGGCGCCAGGCTTGAGCATCGGCACGATTCGCGAGACCGAGCCGTGTGCGGCCGTCGCGGGTAGGGCGATGATCGGCTTGCCACCAGCTGAAAGGGCTGCGCCGCGGATGAAGTCCAGCTGGCCCCCGATGCCGGAGAAGATGTGAGATCCGATCGAGTCCGCGCAGACCTGACCCGTAAGGTCGATCTCGAGCGCAGAGTTGATCGCCACGACCTTGGAGTTCTGGCAGATCAGCGCCGCGTGATTGGTGCGGTCGCTCGGGTGAAACTCGACCAATGCATTGTCACGCACGAAGTCGAAGACCCGCGTAGAGCCGCTCACGAAGCTCGTCACGGTGCGACCTTTGTGCAGCTGCTTGGCGCGGTTGGTGACGACACCGGCCTCGATCAGCGGGATCAGCCCATCCGAGAAGGTCTCGGTATGCACGCCGAGCTCCAGCTTGTTGCCCAGGCGCGCCAGCACAGCGTTGGGGATCGCACCCACGCCGAGTTGTAAGGTGGCGCCGTCTTCTACGAGCTCACTGATCAGCTCCCCGATGCGCGCGGACACAGGCCCGGGCGCGTCTGGCAAGCTCTCGGGGAGCGGTCGGTTCGTGCAGGTGAACGCGGTCACCCGAGACAGCGGGATGATGGTGTTCCCGTGGGTGCGCGGCATCTGCTCGTTGATCTCTGCCAACAGAATCGGCGCCGACTCAGCGGCCGCCTTGGAGACATCGATCGAGGTGCCGAGCGTGCAGTGTCCGTGCTTATCGGGCGGCGACAGCTGCACCACGGCGACGTCGAGCGGGAGCTGTCGCGAGCTGAACAGCTGGGGAATGTCGGAAAGAAACACGGGGATGAAGTCGGCCTCTCCGCGCTCGATCGGCCCGCGTTGTGCGGGCCCTGCGAACAACGAATTCGAGAAGACGCCGTTGCCGTGCGTCGGATCGGCGATCTCCGTCTTCCCCGCCAAGTGCAGATGGTAGAGCTGAACACGTTCGAGGTCGCGGCGCTGCATCAGCGCGCCGAGCAGCGGCATCGGCGTGGCCGATGCGCCGTGCACAAACACGCGTTGTCCGGACTTTACATGCGCAAGCACTTGGCTCGGGCTTTGTGCGCGTGCGCGCCAGTCGTCATTCATTCGCAGTGACATGCCGCCGACTAGAGCAAGAACATTGCCAGCGCGCTGCTGTGCTCTGGCAGGGACGCGGCGGATGCGCGAAAACTTTGCTTCTCTTCAGCCTGCTCACGCACTTCCATCGCGAGCCCTGCACAAAAAACGCCATGTGCAGCGTTTGTGCAGCCAAACGATCGGCCCCGGAGTTGACCCGGTGTGTGTGAATGCAAGACTTGGGAGGTGACCGTGTCGTCGCTGCAGCATCGTTTCTCGGAGGTCGACGGGGTGCATCTTCATTGGGCCCAGTTGGGTGAGCCTGGCGAGCATCCGCCGCTTGTTCTGCTGCACGGGCTCACGGATTCGCATCTCACTTGGTATGAGAGCGCGCCCGAGCTTGCTCGTGATCGGCTCGTGCTCATGCCCGACCTTCCGGGCTGCGGGCTGTCGTCGCGTCCGGATGCTTCGTACGAGCTCTCCTGGCACGCCGATGTGATCGCGCATTGGCTGGAGCAGCTTGGGTTGACGTCGGTGGACGTCGTCGGTCACTCGTTCGGCGGCGGCGTCGCGCAGATGCTGCTCTTGGCATGTCCCGAGCGCATTCGCCGCGTCGTGTTGGTTGCAGCGGGCGGGCTCGGGCGTGAAGTTGGATTCTGGCTCAAGCTCGCGACGTTCCCGCATTTCGTCGAGCGCTACGGGCAGCCGTTCATGGCCTTTGGAACGCGGCGCGCGCTGTGCAGCTTGTACGATGAGCGCTCGCAGCCGCAGCTCGACGAGCTGTTGGCGATGAACGCGCGGCGCGGTACCGCGCGCGCGTTCTCACGCACCGTGCGCGACGTCATCAACTTTCAAGGGCAGACGCGCCAGTTCTTGCAGCGCGCGCACGAGGTGCGTGCGTTTCCGCCGATCGCGGTGCTGTGGGGCGAGCAAGATTCCCTGATCCCGATCGCACACGGGCGTCGCTTCGTCCTGCACATGCGCGGTGCAGTCTTTCGCTCTTTTGCAGGTTGCGGTCACTACCTGCACCGCGATCGTCCCGACGAGTTCGTGCGCGTCGTGCGCGTGTTCCTCGATTCGCCGACGGCAGCGCAAGTGACGCTCGAGCCGAGGCCCGAGCCCAAGGCAGCCGTTCCCACACGTCTCCGCCGCGCGCTGCACTCGGTCGTACGACGCCGCGTCCGTTCATAGCCGACCAGTCAGAAATGATTGCGACAGATGTCGAGCTCATGGCGCGCTGGTTGCAATGCTGCGCGCGCATTACTCTCTGTTAGGAATGCTCACATGTCGAAACACGTTCTCGTCTGGCTCGACCATCAAGAAGCCCACGTCTTCAACATTCAGCGGGACGCGTTCAGCGAAAGCACGCTCCGCGCGCCCGCTCGTCATCTGCGGCGCCATCCCAAAGGGGCGAGCGAAGCCAAAGCACACCCGGAAGATGCGAAACACTTCTTCGATGAGCTTGCGAAAATGCTCGAAGACGCGGAAGAGGTTCTGCTCGTCGGGCCGGGCACTGCCAAGCTTCATTTTCTGAAGTACACGCACAAGCACCAACATGCCTTGGCGAGCAAGATCTCTGGCGTGGAGACCGTGGACCATCCAACGGACAAGCAGCTCGTCGCGTACGCCAAACACTACTTCATCGCCGCGGACCACATGCGCTGAGCGGCTCGCGCGCGTCAGTTGTTGCGTGGCGCTGCTAGTGCCGCCACGCACGCTGACACGACGCGGGCCGCTGCCTACGCGAGTAGGCCGAGCATTGGTAGCGCGATGGCCGCGCCGAGGGCGGTGACGCGGCGCAGGCACTCGGGGCAGCCGAACAGCGCGCCGTCGGCACCGTGACTGATGGGGTCGCGCAAGGCGTGTAGGCGTCTCGGCGCCGCGCGCAATCTATGCGCGAATCGGCCGGTCCCAGCTGTGTCTGCGCCGCCGCGTGCGTGGCACGCCGCGTGATATAGCGGCATGACCATTCTCTGCGGAACAGACTTTTCGGAGCTCGCGACTGGCGCGGCTTGGATTGCAGCGCAGCTCGCGTTGCGCACGGACCAGACGCTGCGGCTCGTCCACGTCCTCGATTTCCACGCCAGCGAGCTCACTGACGCCGCCAAGCGCGCTCGGGTGCAGGAAGCGGAGATACAGCTGCAGCGGGAGATCAAGAGCCTGGGCGAGGCTGCTGCCCGCGTCGAAGCGCAGGTGTTGTTCGGTAAGCCCGCCGAAGCGCTCGTCGACCATGCGCGCGAGGCGCAAGCACAGCTGCTCGTCGTAGGTGCACACGGCCGCGCGAAGGACAAGGGCTGGCACCTCGGCAGCCAGACTGAGCTCGTCGCAGCCAAGGCGCGCGTGCCTTTCCTCGTCGTCCGCGACGACGAGCCCTTTCGGCGCTGGTTTGCTGGCAGCCGTGCGCTGCGCGTGCTCTTGGGGGCAGATCACTCGGCGACGACCGAGAGCGCCGTGGACTTCGTGTCCAAGTTGCGGGCGCTGGGCCGCTGCGACGTCAGCGCGCTGCACTTGTTTTGGCCGCCTTCGGAGCATCATCGACTCGGCTTTGGGGGCGTGCGCAACATGCTCGAGAACGATCCGGCCGTGCTGCAGGCGCTCCAGTCGAGCCTGGCCGAGCGCGTTGGCGACATCCCGCTCGAGATCGAGCCGCATCTCGGGAACGTAGGAGATCGCCTCGCTACGCTCGCTGCGGAAAATCGCGCGGACCTGATCGTCGTGGGCGCGCATGGCCGGACCGCATCTGATCGCATCGTGCACGGATCCGTCTCGCGCGACGTGCTCAAGGCGGCGAAGGTAGCGGTGGCATGCCTGCCGCTGCCAGCTGCACAGCCGCTCGCTGAAGCGCGAGACTTTCACAGCGCGTTGGTCGCAGCCGACTTCTCGGAGCTGAGCGATGCTGCGCTCGCGTTGGCGTGCGCTGCTGTCCCTGTCGGCGGCACGATCCATGTCGTGCACGTCGTCTCGCCGCACGCGCAGGATCCGATCAAAGAGCACGACGTGTTCGTGGGCGAGCACAATACCAACGCCGACGGCGCGCCCGCGCGTGAGCAGCTGAGCGCGTTGATCGCGCGTCATCCCAAGCGCAAGCACCACACGCTGCTCTGCTACGTGCTCGAGTCGCATCGCCCAGCGGAAGCCATCGCGCAAGCTGCCGAGCGCTTGAACGTCGATCTGATCTGCCTGGGCACGCGTGGTCGCGGCGTGATCTCGCGCGCGGTTCTCGGCTCGGTCTCCGAGGGGGTCATGGCACAGACTCACCGCCCAGTCCTGATCGCCCAGTGGCCGGAGCGCTGAGCGGAAGCGAGCGCCGACTATTCGAAGCGGAGCGCCTCCAGCGGGTGGAGGCGCGCCGCCTTGCGCGCGGGAACGACCCCGAACAAGACGCCCACGCATACCGAGACGCCAAACGCGATCGGGATCGCCTCGACCGGGATGATGAACGGGACCGAGATCGCCGCCGCGATGCCACGCGCAGCGAGCAGCCCGAGCATGATGCCCAGCCCGCCGCCAGCCGCTGACAGCAGCACCGATTCCACCAAGAATTGCAGCAGGATGTCGATCTGCTTGGCGCCCACGGCGAGCCGGATCCCGATCTCACGGGTACGCTCCCTGACCGAGACGAGCATGATGTTCATGATCCCGATCCCGCCGACCATCAAGGAGATGGCCGCGACGCCGGCGAGTAGGGTGCTCAGGATCGACGTCACGCGCTGCATCAGGACTTGCAGCTCGCGCGGATCGCGCACGGTGAAGTCGTCGCTCTCCCCCGCAGGCACGTGCCGGCGCTCGCGCAACAGCGCGGTCAGCTGGTCTTTGGCCTCGTCGATGCGCTCGGACGAGGCTGCGGACGCCATGATCGTGGCGATGCGTGTGTTGCCGGTGATGCGCCGCGAAAACGTGGAGTAGGGCATGTACAACGCATCGTCCTGATCGCTGCCAAACATCGAGCCGCCCTTGGCTTCGAGCACGCCCACCACCTTGCAAGGGAGATCGCGCACCCGAGCTTCTTGCCGCAGCGGCGACTGGCCGGGAAACAAGCGCTCCGCCAAGGTCTGCCCGATCACACAGTGCAGTGCTGCCTGGCGCTCGTCTTCTGCTTGCAGCAGGCGGCCCGCCGAGCTTCCCCAGTTGCGGATCGCGAAGTACTCGGGCATGACGCCGGCCACGTTCGTGACGCGATTGTTGGTGCCCGCGACGACCCGCAGCATGCGCGAGTGAATGGGCGTGAGGCGATCGACTGCGGGCGCGCGCCGCCTGATCGCCTCGAGGTCCGCGGTCGTGAACAGCTGTACGCCAACCATCGCGCTGAGGCCGTGTGCTGCGCCAGGTACGGCCATCAGCATGTTGCTGCCCAAGCCGCCGATGGCTTCAGCGACGTACTTCGCTGCGCCGCGACCCATGGCTTGCATGGTGACCACCGCACTGACCCCGATGATGACGCCGAGCATGGTGAGCGCGGAGCGGAGCTTGTTGCGCGCCAGCGCGTCGATCGCGAGTGCGAGTGTGGTGAAGATCATGCGCGAACCTCGTCGGATGCGATGCGGCCGTCCAAGAACGTGACGCGCCGCGGGGCGTAGGACGCGCAGCGCGCATCGTGTGTGACCATCAGGATCGTGATGCCGCGTTCGCGGTTGAGCTCGCCCAGCAAAGCCATGATCTCTTCACCTTTCTTCGAGTCCAAGTTGCCGGTGGGCTCGTCGGCCAGCAGGATCTCGGGCTCGTTTACGATCGCGCGCGCGATCGCGACGCGCTGCTGTTCGCCGCCCGAGAGCTGATTCGGTGTAGACAAAGCGCGCGCGGCGAGCCCGACGCGCTCCAGCGCCGTGCGTGCGCGCGCCCTTCGTTCACTTCGTCCGATGCCTCCGTAGACCAGCGGCAGCGCGACGTTGTCGAGCGCCGAGGTGCGCTGCAACAAGTTGAAGCTCTGAAACACGAAGCCAAAGCGCTGGTTGCGCAGCACGGCGAGCACGTTCTTCGAAAGGCCTTGGACCGCGATGCCTTCGATCCGGTATTCGCCGCTGCTCGGCAGATCCAGGCAGCCGAGGATGCTCATCGCCGTCGATTTGCCCGAGCCTGAAGGGCCCGTCACCGCGACAAACTCTCCGCGCCAGATGTCGAGATCGACTTCCTTGAGGGCGTGCACGCGCGCGGCTCCCTCGCCGTAAGTGCGCGTGACGCGCTTCAGTGACAAGACCGGTGTGGTGCTCTCACGACCCAATGCCATACGCCGTCCTGCCGTGTGCGGTGAGCTCCACGATGACCTGGGTCCCCGGGACCAGCTCCTGCGCTTCGATCTCTGTGTATTCGCCGTCTGTGATGCCTGCGCGAACTGCGACGTGGCGCAGCCGCTCCCCTTCGACGATCCAGACGCCGCGCGCCGGCGCGGCTGGAGTCTGTGGCGGTGTAAAGTGCAGCGCCGAGCTCGGCACGCGCAGCACGTCGTCTGCGCGGCCGGTGCGAATGCGAACCGAGGCTGTCATGCCAGGCTTGAGCGCCAGATCGAAGTTGTCCGCGGCGATCACCGTGCCGTAGGTGACGACGTCTTGCACCACCACTGGCGAGTTGCGAACTTCGATCACTTTGCCCACAAACTCACGGTCGGGATATGCGCTCACCGTGAAGCTGGCGGGTTGCTCTTCGTGCACTTCGCCCACGTCAGCTTCGTCCACTGCGCCGACCACGCGCATCAGGCGTAGATCTGCGGCGACGCTAAACAGCGTGGGCGCTTGCAGCACGGACGCGACTGACTGACCCGGATCGATGTTGCGGGTGATCACGATGCCATCGATCGGCGAGCGGATCTCCGCGTGCGCGAGGTTGACTCGCGCGAGCACGTTTGCCGCTGATTGCGCGGCGATCTGCGCCTGCGCCGCTTCTACACGTTGCTCCGCGACGGCGGCGTTGGCTTCGGCGCTGTCGCGCTCGGCAGCGGCGAGGCTTCCCTCGGCAAACAGACGGGTCGCGCGCTCACGCACGCGTAGCGCTTGCGTGCGCTCGGTTATGGCCTGTGCGAGCGCGGTCTTGGCTGCTGCGTGCGCTGCCGCTGTCTGAGCGAGCTGCGCCTGCAGCGCGGCGCGATCGAAGCGCGCGAGCACTTGGCCTTGTCGCACCTTTTGGTTGTAGTCTGCTTCCACGGTCGCGATGCGCCCTGAGATCTCTGCGCCCACCTGCACGGTGGACACCGCCTCGACGTGCCCGGTCGCGTGCACCTCGCGCACGATCTCGCCGCGCGATACGGGCAGCGTCCGGAAGCGCGCCGCGAACGCGGGGGGCTTGGGCCGAAGCGCGTAGTAGCCGGCAAATGCGCCTGCCACGACGATCGCGAGCCCAATGCCCATGCGCAGGATCTGCCGCCGATGGCGGCGAGACTCCTCCGCGATGGTTTGCTCGAGCGATGCGCGTGCAAACCCTCTGGTGATGTCTGCTTGAGCGGTGGACATGGCTTGGATGGCCGGAGCTTCTGCATGGACTGCGCCAGCGCTTGTTACGCGCGGCGTAACGCCAAGCCCGCTGCATGTTTTGCGTCAGCGGCTCTGCCCGCGCATGCGCTGCGCCCTGACTTACGGCGAATGCCAGCTGGTCCGATCCACAGCAAGGGCGTGCTGACACTCAGTGCTTGTCTCGGCGGTCGTTATTACATCAACAAGCCGTTGTCGCTGCGCGCGACCCTGGCCTTTGAGCAATCCTACGGGCATGTCAAAGGCGACAGCGCAGCGCTCGCGGAGCTGCTGGCGCTGCTGAGCGCGATCGCCAAGCTCCCGCTCAAGCAGAGCATCGCGGCCACAGGCTCGGTCGATCAGCATGGGCGCGTGCAGGCCGTAGGCGGCGTGAATGAAAAGATCGAAGGCTTCTTCGACATCTGTCGCGCGCGCGGCTTGGACGGGAGCCACGGCGTGGTTCTGCCTGCGGCGGACGCAAAGCACCTGATGCTACGGCAGGATGTCGTGAGCGCGGTCGCGCAGGGGCAGTTCCACGTCTGGACCGTGGCCGATGTCGACGAAGCCTCGGAGCTCGTGCTCGGGCTGCCGGCAGGGGCTCGTGCAGCGGACGGCGGCTACCCCGAGGGCAGCGCCAATCGTCGCGTCGAAGACGGCTTCGCTGCGCTCGCCGACGCCGCGCTCGAAGCCGCGAGGGCAGCCCAAACGAAGTGAGGCCGTGCAGGGGAAGCGCGTCCAGGCAGGTTTGCGCTTCGCATCCGCGCGGCGCAGACATGGCTCAGCTACTCAGTTCGGCTCCTCGAATGTTCGGCGTAGTCGCTCGAAACCGGCCCTCACTTCCGCGAGCAACACCTGCACTGACGACTCCAGCTCGTGCAGCGGGACTTTGACCTGCTCGCCGATGCGATGAATGTCCTGGTGTGCGCGTCGCAGCTTGCTCTCGAGACGTGACAGCTCTGCCTTGATGTCGAGGCGCGCAAGTGCTGCTTTGAGCTGCAGCTCTTCGCTGGTCTGCTGCAATTTAGCGAGCTCGCGCTGCAAGGCCGATTTGACCTGTTTGACATCGACACCCATTGTTATGTCCTCCTGATCTCGCAGTGAAATTGGCGGTGATGCGTTGGCACCCGCTGCATGAGCAAGAAGCTCGCCAGAGAGTTTTCAGCGTCGAGCCACGAAGTTCGGTGACTCTGCACGCAATGCGCGCGGCGTCGCGCGGCCGGTTCGCAGAAGTTGCGTGAGCCAGATTCGGCGAACGCTCACGGAGAAGGGTGGGCTGGCATGACGCGTGCTGAAAGCGCTGACATGCAGATCACGCAAGTGTGTGGCTGATGTTCGGCGATAGGGCCAAGCAACTGGGCACTCAGAAGAGCGTGACCGGTGGAGTGGAGAGCGGAGATGCAGACCGTACGCCGTTTGAAATCCAATCGGGTGGACTGGGCGCTCGCCCTGGACCGTCCGACGCTGGAGGAGCCCGCGTTGCGCGTGGACAGCATTATGTCCAAGAACGTGTTCGCGTGCCGCGCCAGCGACTCCGTCGATGTGCCTGCGCAACTGATGTGGGAACATGACTGTGGGTCTGTCGCTGTCGTCGACGGAGCTGGGCACGTGGTCGGCATGATCACCGATCGCGACATCTGCATGGCGGCACACCTGCAAGGGCACAAGCTGAGCGAGATTCCCGTCAGCAGCGTGTGCTCGCGTGAGGTCCATACCTGTCGCAGTGATGAGCTCGTCGCGGATGCGGCCCGGCTTATGGCGCACGCGCAAGTCAGACGCCTGCCGGTCATCGACGCCGACGGTCAGCTCGTGGGCGTGCTCGGTCTAAGCGACCTGATTCGGCACTTGTGGTTCACGCGTGGGCACACGGATGGAGCCGAGTATTTGCGCCTAATCGTCGCATGGCTGGAGTCTGTGTCTCGCCCGCGCACGGTCCAGACCCCACAGCTTCCGCCGTTGACTGAAGACGACAAAGAGTATTTCGCGCAGTTCGACACGCCCTGACCGGTAGCCCGCTCGCTCAGCGGCGCTCGCTGCGCTCGCGCTCCGCGCGCCGTACGATCTCCGCGAGCTCACCGACCTGACGCCGGGTCGCTACGAGCTGTGTTCGCATGTGCAACACCACTTCGACGCCTGCCCAGTTGACCTCGAGCTCGTGCACGAGCGTGCGGGCCACGCGCACTGTCTCCAGATGCTCGGGCGCGAGCGCGCTGTCTTCACGCGGCACAAAGCCGGCGTCACACAGCTGAGCATACAGCTCTCGGTCGCCCTCCAAGAGCAGCTCCAAGCTCTCTCGCAGCGTGGTCATAGGCGGATCTCCTCGCGTGGATTCTTCGCATACAGCGCGTCAGACTCGCGCAGCGCAGTCTCGAGCGCCTCGTCGGCGCGGTCGGGCACTTGCACCTGAAGCTCCACGTACAGGTCGCCGGTGTTAGCTCCGCGCGTTACACCTTTCCCTCGCAAACGCAGCTTGCTGCCGCTCTGTGCGCGAGGCGGGACCTTCATCTGGACGGCGCCGGATGGCGTGGGCACCGAGACAGTCGCGCCGCTGTAGGCTTCGCGGAACGTGATCGGCAGCTTCAAGCTGAGGTCGAGCCCGCTGCGAGTAAAGTACGGGTGCGGCTCGACCTCGGTGCGGATCAACAGGTCACCAGGTGGGCCCCCGCCGATGCCAGGTCCACCTTTGCCGCGAACGCGCAGCTCCGAGCCGTCGTCTGCGCCGGCAGGGATGCGGATGTCCACGGACTGCTCGGTTTGCAGCATGCCGGCGCCCGAACATGTCGTGCATGCGTGATGGACCTTGCCGTCTCCGCCGCAGCGCGGGCACACGGTCATGACTTTCATCGGACCTTGGCCGAGCTGAAGCTTGCCGGAGCCCTGACACTCCGGACAGTTCTCCGGTGTACTGCCGGGTTGCTCGCCCGAGCCCACACACGTCGAACAGGTGGTCACGGCCGGCATACGCACGGTGATCTGCGTACCGCGCAGTGCAGTGACAAAGTCCAACTTCAGGGTGGTATGCAGATCTTCGCCGGCCAGCGCAAAGTCGCGTCGCGCGCGCCGCTGCGAGCGGCTAGCGCGCGCGTCGAACAAGTCGCCGAAGTCGAAGTCGTACGGGATGTCCTGCTCGCGCGCGCCGCTCGTCGCGCGCTGCTCGGTCCAACGCTGATAAGCGCGTGCCTGCTCGGGATCGAAGCCTCCGCGCAGCCCTTCGGCGCCGAACTCATCGTACAGCTTACGCTTGTCAGCGTCCGAGAGAACCTCGTACGCGGCTGCGACTTGCTTGAAGCGTTCTTCGGCGTCCTTGTTCCCAGGGTTCACATCGGGGTGATGCTTGCGCGCGAGCTTCCGGTACTGCTTCTTGATCTCCTCTGCGGTCGCGGTGCGCGCGACCTCGAGGATTGCGTAGTAATCGACGGCGTCCGTCATGGTGTCTTTGTAGCAGATCCGTCGTGCGCTTGCGCGCTGAGCACCGTGTCTACTCGCCGTCGTCGCAACGCAATGGCGTGGTTGCACTCGGCGAGCGATCGATAGGTGCAGGCTCGCGAGCCCTAAAGCCCCACGCCTGCACCCGAAGCGAAAGCTGCCCCGGCGCTGTTGCCGAAGATCGACGACAAGCAGACTTCCGAGGGCGCGCCGCATGCGTCGACACAGCACCCACTCAGCGCGCTCATGAGGGACCATTTCACCATTGTCATGTGGGCGCAACGGGCATCAACCGCCGGTACGCATCCGGGGTTTGCTGCCGTTTGCTTTGTCACGGTCCAACGTCGTGTGTTCTTGCACGCTGTATGCATACAGCCATCGGAGAGGAGTCACTCATGCAGAACAGGATCATCCTATTCACCTCAGTGTTAGTCGCCTGCGCGACTGTCGCCACGCCGGAGCCGCCGGCCAGTGGCTCGGATTCTGCTGCTCGGGCCAGCCACGTAGCTGCTGAGGTGACTCCGTCGATAGGCCTTCCAAACGAGCATGCTCCGCTGCCGGGTGTTCTCACAGGTGGCCCTCCGGATGCGGCCCAGCTCGAGCGCGCGCGCGGCGCTGGGTACAAGACGGTGATCAGCTTGTTGTCAGACGCAGAAGCTGGCGACGAAGCGACCCAGGTGCACGCAGCGGGTCTTCGCTTCTGGTCCATCCCGATCGAAGGTCCAAGTGATCTGAACGAGGCCAACGCGCTGCGGCTGAGCGCGGCCATGAACGAGCGCGGCGCGCAGCCGCTGATCGTGCACTGCGCGTCTGGCAATCGCGTCGGCGCGTTGCTCGCGCTCAAGGCTTACTACGTAGATCACGCAAGCAAAGAGGCCGCACTCGAGCTGGGTGAGCGAGCTGGTCTCCGCGGATTGAAGCGAGCCGTGGAGGCGCAACTTCGCTGATCGGTCTATCGGGTCCAGCAAAGTTGTCGACGAGGGCCCGCAGCGCGCGGGATGCTCGTAGACCGTGTGCAGCCGCGTCGTTGGCACGAGCGATGCTGTTAGTTCGAGTGTCAGCAAACAATGAGGTCTGTCATGCAAAACATCGACGTTGAAACTCGTATCGCACGCAAGATCTTCCTGTGGACTGTCGCATACGCGATCGCCTTTTGCATCGCCGTGGCGCTGATCATAGGAAGCGACTGAGAGGGTACTGTCTGCTGTTGGGGCGATGGCACTGTGTGGTGGCGAATGAGCTTGGCTAAGCTTAATGGCTGGAGGACGCTGGGCATCTGCCTATGGCTTACGCTGCCGGGGTGCACGGCGACCATCGCAGAACCTGCTTATGCACGCGTAGAGTACGTGCCGGAAGGCATCTACACGTATCCATCGACCACGTACCAAGGCCAAGTGGTCTACCTGGTCGACGGTCGCTGGTACTATCAGCGAGGACGGGACTGGCTGTATTTCTATCGTGAGCCCGAGCCGTTACGCCGCTATCGCGTCGACCGCTATCGCGCGCCACCTGTGCACCCCCAATCGAGACCACGTTACGTCGCTCCGCCGGCGCATCGCTACGTTGCGCCTCCAGCGCGGCGACCAAACTCTCACGCTGAGCCGCGGCGTCCGCCACCGGCTCGGCCGCGTTCCGAGCACGAACGCAGGAGCGCACCTCGCGACAGGTAACGGGCCTGTGCCGCTTTGGTCCTGCGGGCGGCTCGTGCAGCACTTCGCGATGTCGCCAGCGTAAGGACGAGCCGCAGTTCTGCACGGCAAATGATCTCGTGCCTGGGTGTGTGCAAGCCATTCGCCGGCGAGCTCATGCTGCGCTGAATCGGATAGGTTCGACGCCGCTGTGGGCTGCAGCTTGGGCACGCGCTTGCTTTTTGAGTGTCGAGTCCGCGGCCAGCCCCCTGGCTCGCACGCACCGGTGAAGAAGAGACTCTAGATGTCGGCGCGCAACTGCGAAAGGCTTGCGGTGCTTTCGTGGTCACGCTCAAATGTTGCGCGTCTGGGGAGCTTGCGCTTGTTGCGCCGCTCTGGCGCATCTTGCGGGTATAGCGCCAAGGCCAATCTGTGGCCCAGTCGAGCGCGATAGCACGCGACAATTGCGCGGCGCTACATTGCTGCTCTAGCGCAGCTGTTGTGGCACAACGGGTGCACTGCCGGCGGACGGCTCCAGTGGGCCAGAAGGGTATGCATCCTGTTATGGACCTGCTCATCGTCGAACGTCGCGCCAACTGGTCGCAATGGGACCGCTTGGCTAAAACGCTTCACCAGCCGTTGCACGTTCTGATTCACCAATCAGGTGAAAGCCTCGACGATCTATACGCGCGCGTCGAAGCGAAGATCGCTCGCTCGCACGTTTCGCAGCTAAACCGCGTGGTTGTGTTGGGACCTGCGGGACCTCGTGACGTCGCGCTAACAGATGTCCACGGCGATGTTCGCCGCATGTTGGGTAGAAACGTCCCCGTGCGACGAGTGGACGCCAGAGATAGCGTCCGCACAGCCTGAGTGACCGAGTGACTAACGCTGGTCGCGTGATTTCTGCGTGAGAAAACCCTGCGCTGCACGCCCGGACGAGACGCGGCGCGGCGGCCCAGCTTTTGCGTAGTGCGCAACGGTGCAGGCGTCGAGGCTAGATTCCCACGTCCTGCACGCACAGGAGGCTAGGGATGAAGTGGTCATGGCGCCTTGGACGAGTGTTCGGGATCGACGTCTTTGTGCATGCGACGTTCCTTGTGCTCGTCGCTATGTCGAGCACACGGGCGCGGTTTGCGTTGGCTCACCGGGATCGGGCGAGTCGAACGAGCTTGACCGCGTGTGCGTGCTGGTCCTCGCCGGACTGCTGCAGCTCGATCTGCACGGTGTCGCCCGCGCGCAGCTCGGTAAATGCGCGGCCGCCGACCGCGTGGTGGTGAAAGTAGACCTCACGACCGTATGGGACAACAGACCGATGTGAACCGACGACACGGGACGCTGCATGTTTGCGAGGCGAGACGCTGAGCACAAGCATCCGAGCTCTGCTCGCGCTGTGTCAGGCGCTCGTGCGGGGGGCACCGACTGTTTGTGTGATCACGATGCGCTCGTGCGGCATGAGGCCGAGTGCTTGGTGCAGGGCGTCTTCATCGAATAGGCCGCGCACCACGGAGACGAGGCCTGCCGAGGCGCAATACAGGTAGACGTTCTGCATGATCGCGCCCGCGCATAGCGCCGCGTGTATGGCGCGCCTCGCTTGCGGGACCATTTGCATGCGGTGCTTCTTTTTGGGCATTTGACCTTCTCTGTGCTGCCAGAAGCGCTGGCAATGACAGAGTCAGGGCACTCGTTTCAGAACCCGAGCTCGAACTGGCAGTGTTCGGCACCCTGCCGCGCGCACACGGCGTGGTCGACTCGTAGGGGCGTGTCGAAGCGGGTACTCAGCCCCTCGAGCAAGCCGATCACAAACGGGCAGAGCCCTTGGCGCGAGCTTAGATAGTGCATGCGCAGTGTGTTCGCTGCTGCGGGCTCGAAGCGGAACGAGGGAGGTTTTAAGTTGAGGAAGCTGCGACCCACACGTACGTGCAGCTCGTCCAGGCTGAACAGGAAGTCGCGCAACGAGGGCCCGGCGACTTCGAACAGATGCCCATAGCCCTGTTGCTCTGTAAAAGGCACCCAGTACGCACCTAACACGCGCAGAAACTCGTCAGAAGTCATCCTCAGCTCAGCGCTCGCGAACCCGACCATGTCGTAGGTGAGGGAGTCGGGATACGACTGCATCTTGTTGAACGTGCCGTCGTGGAACTGCGCTGCACTCGCGATGCGATCCCATACAGGTTGGCCGTGTTGTTCCACGACGAGCTGCATCAGTGATGCGTTTACCAGGCCGTACATGGTTTTGCTCGCTCTCGCGCGCTGAGTACTGCTCGAAAAGCCTGTGAGCACGCTACCATGACTGATCCTGTTTGTGTGGACGGTGCCTGCGCGCGAATACGCTAGATCGCCGGCTATTGGGCGCGCCCATCGCAGTCGTGTCTAAACTGTGTGATCTTGGCGATGTGGCTGGCGAATCAGCGCGAACAGGTGTGTGGCCGACGGCGCCGCTCTCCGCTGCACTCGTGATCCTGGATGGATGCGATGTGGTTGCAGCTGCGAGCGACGGGTTCTTTGCGCTGACCGGCGTCACCAAGAACACCCTCGGCCTGCCCGTCAGCGAATTGTTGAACGAGTGCGAGGCGCGCACAGACCCGAGAGGCTGGGGGCGCTCGGTGTTGGGCGCACTGAGCGAGCTGCGTGCAGCCGGGGGGCAGTGGCTCGGGCCGTCGTTCGAGCTGGCGTTCGGTGAACGAACGCGAAAGTGTCGCGTCCTGCTCACGACGCTCTGCGCCACCGGGGAGCTGAGCGGCCATGTGTGCTTGTGTTTCGAGGATCTGACCGACGCGTTGGCTGCCGAGCAAACGCTGGTACAACAGCGCGCGATGCTCGCTCATCAGCTGGACGAGCTGCAGCGAGACTGGCACAAGCGCGTACGGGAGCGTACAGCGGAGCTGGAGCACGCCAACGATCGCTTGCTGCGCGAGATCGCCGAGCACATGCGCACCGAAAAGCAGCTCGCACAGGCGCAGGAGCACCTGAGCCAAGCGCAGCGTATGGAGGCTGTGGGTCGGCTGGCGGGCGGCATCGCGCACGACTTCAATAACATGCTGTCGGTCGTGCTCGGCTACAGCATCTCGCTGCTAGAGAGCTTGCCATACGACTCCCAGATGCGCGCGGACCTCGATGAGATTCGCCGCGCAGGCGAACGAGCATCGGAGCTCACGCGGCAGTTGCTCGCGTTCGGGCGGCAGCAGGTGCTTAACCCCAAGGTGCTCGACTTGAACGAAGTCGTCGAGGAAGTTCAGCGCATGCTGCGGCGCGTGTTGAGCGAGGACATCGAGTTCGTCACGCGCTTGATGACACCGCTGTGGAGAGTGAAGGTCGACCGCGGTCAGTTCGAGCAGGTGTTGACCAATCTCATGGTCAACGCGCGCGATGCGATGCCGCACGGCGGCACAATCACGATCGAGAGCACACACGCGGTGTTCGATGAAGACTACGTGCGCGAGCACCCGGGTGCGGCGCTTGGCCCGCATGTCATCTTGGCTGTGAGTGACACTGGCGTAGGCATGGACAAGGTGACGCAGACACGCGTATTCGAACCGTTCTTTACGACCAAAGAGAAGGGCAAAGGCTCGGGCCTCGGCTTGGCGATGGTGTTCGGAACGGTCAAGCAGAGCGGCGGGCACATCTGGCTCTACAGCGAACCCGATCGAGGCACGACGTTCAAGCTCTGCTTTCCGCGCTGTGAGGGCGCGGGCGATGGCCCCGAGCTCAGTCAACCCGCGACGCGGCTGCCTTTGCCGCGTGGCGACGAAGTCATCCTGCTCGTGGAGGATGACGCGCAGTTGCGTACGCTTGCGCGCACGATCCTACTGCGCCAGGGTTACAAGGTGCTCGACGCGGGCGATCCCAGCGAAGCTATCAAGATTAGCGCGAGTTTCGGCGGGCGAATCGATCTGCTGCTCAGCGATGTCGTCATGCCTCATATGAGCGGGCGAGATCTGGCAGCGCGTTTGTCGGAGGCGCGCCCGGAGATGTGTGTGCTCTACATGTCAGGCTATACGGATAACGCGATCGTCCATCATGGGATCCTGGATCCAGACGTCGAGTTCCTCCAGAAGCCGATCACGCCTGACACACTCACGCGACGCGTGCGCGAGCTGCTCGACCGACCGGAGCGTCGCAAGCCTTTCGCCTTGTAGCGGCTCCCATCGCCATCAGCGGTCACGCCCGACGCGCCACTCGATCGCGTCGTAAGTGAGATGGCCGCGAAGAAGTACGGCTCCGCGGTGGTCACGCAGAATAACCGCGTCGTCGGGATCCTCACCCACGTGGATGTCTGCACGGCCTTCGCGGAGCTGTTGAACACCCGACTCGCGAAGTGACGCGGTCGGGGTCGTAGCGTCAGATTACAGCGCACGCAGGGTGGAGCATGGCAGCCCGAAGTCGCGCTCGAGCGTCGTCAAATAGTGTGCTCGCGCGCACTCGCTGGGCAGCGCTTGCAGCGCGACCGCGAGCCACTTGTCTCTGAACACGCTTGGAAGCTCGATGGCCGAGCCCGAAGCTTCGCGTAGCTCGCGCAGCGCAGCCTGGGCGGCATTCACGTGCTCCACCTCGCACGCGAGCGCCGCTTCGTCGCTGGCGGCGGCAGGGCGCGGCGACTCGAGCTCGATGCGTGCGGACAAACACACGAGCAGCCGGGCGAGTGAGGCCTCCAACCACGACTGCGGCGCAGGAAGCTCAGCGATGACGCGCTCGGCTGCGTCGAGCAGGGGCTCGCCGGTCAGCTTGGTGTAGAGCACCTCCGCGCGCTCGATCTGCAGCAGCTCTTCGCGCGCGCGATCGAGCATCGCGGCGCGATCATCGAGCGTTGGTCCGAACACCATGCCCGCGCTGGCCGCGCGCAGCGCCGCCAGCTGGCAAGCGCTGCGACGCAGCATTTGAGCAGCGGTCAGGCGGGTGTCCGATGCAGCCGATAGCGGCATAAAAAAATCGCGTCCGGTCATCGCAGGGTCCTTTCGAAGGCTGCAGCTCAGACGCAACATCGGTGCCAATCCCCAGCGATCCGTGACGAAGCTGAGACAACAACACGCACATGGGAAACCTTCCTGTCTAGGATGTGACAGGGCTTGGATGCAGCTATTGCGGTTCGACGCTGACCTCGCTGCGCACCGAGAGCGCAATGAAGCAGTTCTCATGCGCGCTGTGATGCATGGCCGCGATCTCCGTTGCGCTAGGTCGCTTGTCGCCGGAGAACACGACCTTGGGTCGCAAGCTTACGCGGCTCATCCACATCTTGCCGTGTTCGTTCTTAGTTAGAACGCCTACAGCCTGATCGCTGTATTGCTCGACGATGAAGCGCTTGCGCGCCGCGATCGCGAGGAACGTCAACATGTGGCAGCCTGACAGCGCGGAGACAAAGGCCTCCTCCGGGTCGACGCGGTCCGGTTCGCCGTGAAATGCCGGCGCAGCCGTCGCAGGCACGACGACACCTCCGTCGAAGGTCCAAGTGTGCGCGCGGCTGTAGCCCTCCGCGTTGAAGGGCTCGCCGTTGCGCTTCCAAAGCACGCTCACGGTATGTTCGGACATCGTAGTCTCTCCTTCTTCGAGCGCGCTAGCGCTCCATCGCATCAACCAATCCGCAGCTGGTCCGCGACGCTGCGCACACCTTTTGTGCTTCGCGCTGCGCCTAATACGGCCTTCTTCTCAGAAAAGCTCGCTACGGTACCTGTGAGGATGACCTTGCCGCTCGGTCGGACCTCAACGCTTAGATGGTCTGCCTCGCGCACGGCGTGCCGCCCGAGCGCCGCCTCGATCGCATGCCGGATATCGCCTGCCACGACGTCAGGATCGACCTCGAGCTTGTTCACCACGCCCACCAAGCCATTGAGGTTGCGGATGGCCTTTTCGACGGCATCGCGCTGGCTCAAGGTGTCGACGTGCCCTTCGAGCGTGACCCAACCACCGCTGACAGTGGTCGTGATCTTCTGCTCTGGAACAAAGACATCCCACTCGAGCGCACGGCGCACGAACTGTGCGAGCTCGGTGTCCGTGCTGGCTGCGCTGCCCGGCACTTTGACCTGGATGTCATTGGCGACGTCGAGCACGCCCGCTACGCGATGCGCCGCGCGTTGTGCGGCCTGACGTTCTCCGTAGCTGCTCACGGTGCCGGTGAGCGTGACGACACCACGATCGACCTCGACGCCCACGTGCGTTTCTTTGACGCGGGTGTCCGCCTTCAGCTCATCTGAGACCATCGTCTTGATCTCGGAATCCGTTCTCTTCATAGCGTCCTCCGCAATGCGTTCTCTCACAGCAAGATCCCCGCCAGCGCTCTCACCAGGTTGTTGGGCCCCGCTGCCAGGACAGCGCGCAATGTCCGCGGCGCTCGGCGCTGCGTTCGCAGTTCTAGCTCGTCACAGCCGCCGCGAACCTTCGCGTACGCCGCGGCCGCGCTCGCCGCCCCGTGCTCGTGCTTGGTGAGGACCGCGCGAATGCGTGGTTTTCGCCGCTGGATCGCAGCGAACATTCTCGATGTTTGCGCCGCCGACGCCGAACACGTGCTGCACTCCGACGCTGATCAGCTGTTCTACGACCAGATCAGCGATGTTCATGTTCCTCACCACTGCGCCCGGCTAGAGCAACATGGGTGCCAGTACGACAGCTTCGAGCACGCTCCGGGCTCGCGCGCACAGTCACGCAGGGCTTGCGCGAGCGCACGCGGGCCGCGCAAGGCTGGCGTCAGCGGCAGACGAGTGTCGCCAGAGCCCTGGAAATCTCCGCTGCGCAGAGCTGCAAGCGCAGGGTTCGTGTCGCGCAGCGGGAACGTCGTGATCTCCGTGCGGACTCGCGCGCTCGCGGCGATTGCCAGGAACTCCTCGCACGACGCGTCAGGTTGGCGACCGAGGCAATGCTTCGCTCACCCCACAACAGCTCGTACGGGAAGCTCGGGATATCGCTCATGTGAATGCCCGCGCAGACGACGGCATGTCTCCTGCAAAGCGCCACGAGCACAACCCGGAGCTGCGCTCTCAGGAAGGAAACATTGAAGATGGAAGAGGATCGCTTGAAGAATCTCAAAGACACACTGCGCAAGGAGCTCGATTCACTGGTTCGCACGGGCGAGGAGCTGCGCGTGCAGGCGAGCCTGGCTTGCGCCGATCTCCGCACGGAGTGGGATCAGCTCGAGCGACGCTTGCGCCTCGCACAGGAAGAGCTCGGACGGCTGAGTAGCCACACCCAGGCCGCAGGTCATGAGCTCGAACAACGCGTGCGCACGCTGATCGACGAAGTGAAAGAGGGCTACGACCGGATCCGGCGCGCTGCGTAGATGCAACGTATCCGCCTGCGACGACCGAGCTGGTGAGGAGAAGAATGATCGACATCGGCGACGAACAACACGCTCTGCACTTGCTCCATCAGATGCTGCGCATCCGTCGCTTCGAAGAGAAGTGCGCGGAGCTGAACAGCGCGGAGAGGATCCGCGGCTTTCTTCACCTGTCGATCGGCG
>Ga0209082_1000070_pt1 | contig 64391 bp, 55 predicted proteins | sample ColdCreekSource_FD_184127 | JGI IMG/M metagenome (GOLD analysis project Ga0209082, IMG submission 184127) | Groundwater microbial communities from Cold Creek, Nevada to study Microbial Dark Matter (Phase II) - Cold Creek Source (SPAdes) (version 3) | ecosystem: Environmental > Aquatic > Deep... | reverse complement strand
ACGAGAGCACCGTCTGACGCCGTCGTCGCCGACACGGCGCGTCGTGGCGAGTTGCTGCAACACACCCGTATTCCTCGAGTTTCAGCGCGGGCACTGGCTCAGCGTCTACAGCCGGCTTTGGCCCGCCAATGAGCGCCCCGCGATCGAAATGCGCACGATGATCAGCGACCGCACGGACGCGCCCGCGCTTCCGAACGACGTTCCGAACGCGCGGCATCAAACATTCGGCTTCATCGCCAAGCTGCTAGGTGCGTGGGTCGCGATGGGCTTCAAGGTGCCCAAGCTCGAGATCGCCCAAGAGCCGATCCGGGCGTGAGCCAGCACCGCAGAAACCTCAGCGGCCCCAACGGATCGTGGTGAGCGGTCCGTTCAGCACCTTCGTTTGATTCAACCCGTCCGGGCTCATGATGAAGATGCCGCCGCGCGACGACGAGAACGCGACCATCCGGCAGTCCGGCGAGAACGCTGGGTCTTGGTTGATGCCCTGACCCTGCGTGAGCCGCTTGTACTCACCGGTGTTCAAGTTGATCGTGACGATGTCGAAGCCGCCGCCGTCACGCGCCGTGAACGCGATCAACGGGTTCTGCGGATCCGGGCAGAACGACGGAGTCTGGTTGTGGTTGCCGCGGTACGTGACGCGCTGCTGATTGCTGCCGTCGCCGTTCATCACAAAGATCTGCGGTCCACCGTGACGACTCGACACGAACGCGACGCGACCGCCAGGTCCACAGCTCGGGCTCACGTCGATACCGGGGTCACGCGTCAGGCGCCGCTGGTCGCTGCCATCGAGCGCAGCACTGTAAATCTCGCTGTTTCCGTCGCGCGTCGACGAGAAGTACACGCGGCCGTTGCACAACATCGGCCCCATGTTCATGCCGGTCTTGCTGAAGATCACCGGCTTCTCGCGGCTCTTGGTGTTGGTGATGAACGCGCCGGTGTCGGTGAGCTTCGAGTACCACACGCCGCCGGTGTGACCGAACGCCGGGAGCATGGCGTTGCCGCGGCCGCTCGACGCGCGGAACAACTTGTTGCCATCGAAGTCAGCGACGTAGATGTCTTTGCGTCCAGGCCCCACCTTACGCGCGAACGTCAAGTGCGTGCCAAACACGCCCGCCTTGCCCGTGAGCACGCGCAGCACTTCGTTCGCAAAGTCATGCATGAACGCGCGCATCTGCGAGCTGTCGCCGCGATAGTTCTTGCTGAGCACCGGCGCTTCACCGCGCGCGAGCTCGTACAAGCGCATCTCCACCGTGATGCCCGAGCCAGCTTGCGTTACCTGACCTTTGACGATGCCCTGCGCGCCGACGCTCGACCAAGCGTTCTTGTCGAGCCCCATGCCTTCAGTCTGCGGATTCGCGATGAACGAGCGTGGATCCAGCACCTGGAACAACGACGACAACCGGAAGTCGTTGCGCAGCACCTCGCCGCCGCTGGCTGCAAGCTCGGCAGCACCGAGCAAGTTGGGAACCGCAATGCGATACAGCGCGCGCTCAGGCGAATCGACGTCGATCACGACGCGGCCGGGCAGGGTCTCGTCTTCGGCGAACGCCAAGCCAGGTGCCAAGACTGGAGCAGCGCAGAGCAACGAGACGAGCAACGCGAGCAGCCGGATTTGGAGGGTGGGGTAGGTTCGCATGGTCTCCCTAAGCACTGTTTTCGCACACCACATAAGCAGCAAAGGAGGGGGTGTCCCCCTAGTTGGCTTTCTTGCCGATGAAATTGACGTCCAGCGTCCAGGTCCCTTCAAACTGACTGCGCACCTCCGGAGGAGGCTCGGGCAGCGTCGTCCCGAGGCTACGCAGCTCGTTGAAGCGGTCGTCGACGCTCTGGTCGAACAGCGGCTCGCCGCTCGGCTTGATGATCTCGTGAGGACCCACGTGTTTATCCGCGGTGATCTCGACGCGCGCACGCGTGGTGAGCTTGCTCGTGTCGCCCAATGTCGTGGGGATGGTCCAGCCGCGCTTGAAGAACATCACGAGCTGACCACGGTACAGATCGCCCGCTTTCGCCTGCGTCTCCGTGCCCCCCTCGATGCCCTGCGGATCGCCTTCTTCGTCCTTCTTCTCCGCGATTTCGGCGAACGCTTGCGCGCGATCACCGAGCCGCGCGAGCAGATCTTCCTCGGCCTTGGGCGGTGGTGGGCCAGCGTCAGGTTTCTTCACCTTCGGCGGGTCCATGTTCTTCGACACGACCACGCCCTGCGGGGGCGCCGTGGTTTTCACCGGCACCTTGCGATTCGGGATCTTCTTAGGGTCGAGCGGCTTGCCGAGCTTGACGAACTTCGCCTCGACCACGCGATCCTCTTTGATCTCGTGCGGCGCCGTGCGACCGATGCCCGTCGCGGCGAGAAACGCGACGATGCCAGTGATCGCGCCCGGCACGAGCAAGTGCGCGCCGATCACGCCGAACAGCCCACCCACTGCCATTTTCGTGTCGATGTGGCGGCGCTTGAGCAGCGACGGAGGTCGCTGATCTTCGACGGGAACTGGCACGGAGATGCTGTGCCGCACGCGTTACTCCGTCCCGGTGGGGTCGGTCACGAGCCCGAGCTTTTCGATTCCGCCTTTGCGGATCAGCGCCATCACTTTGGCGACAAAACCATAGGGCACGGTCTCGTCCGCCTGCAGGTACAGCTCGCGCTCCTGCTGCAAGCGCGTGTTGGTGGTGAGCGCCTGTTCGAGGTTCGCGTACGGAACCTCCGTCTCACCGAGAAACACCTTCTGCTCTTTGGTGATCGTGAGCAGCAGCTTCTCCTGCTCGACGTCGAGGTGTGGCGCTTGCGTCTTGGGCAGATCGATCTCGATGCCCGTGGTCATCATCGGCGCGCTCACCATGAAGATGATCAAAAGCACCAACATCACGTCGACGAGCGGCGTGACGTTGATCTCGCTGACAGGTCCTTTGCCGGAGCCGGAGCTCATGCCCATGGCGATTGTCCCTTCGCATTCACGTGCAAGCTGCTCAGCCTGCGAGGAAGTGGCGGCGCACGATGTTCAAGTAATCGCTCGAGAAGTTCTCCATCTCGGAGGACAACACGCTGATCTTACGCATGAAGAAATTGTAGGCCATGACCGCGGGGATGGCCGCGCCCAGGCCGATCGCCGTGGCGATCAGGGCTTCTGCGATGCCCGGTGCGACGACATCCAAGCTCGCGTTCTTCTGCGCGCCGATGCTGATGAATGAATTCATGATGCCCCACACCGTGCCGAACAGACCGACGAACGGAGCGGTGGAGCCGGTGGTCGCGAGGAACGGGACCATGCTCTCGAGCGTGGTGACCTCGTTCATCGAGGCGCGGCGCAGCGCCCGTGCGACGTTGTCGATGTCGCCGCCGTAGTGGCGTTGGCTGCGTGCGCTCTCGTCCGAGCCGCCGAGCACGCGGGCTAGCTCCACGTAACCTGCGTGGAATACGCTGGCCACCGGAGAGCGACGATCGCGTGGCAGCGAAGCGTACAAGCGCTCCATGCGCTGCACGCTCCACACGTTGCCGTGTTGCGGATCCCAGAACTGATCCAGAAACGCTTCACTCTGACGCGTCGCTTGACCGAGGCGCACGATCTTGGCGCCGATGATGAACCAGGACACGAGCGACATCAGCACGAGCAGCCCGAGCACGAGCATCACGACGGGTGAGGCATTGAAGACAAGCTGCAGCGGATCGAGGCTCTTGCCGGAGCCGCTCGCCGCGAGCGTAACGAGGTTCGCGAAGATCACTTGGCGCATGGTGGGCGGACCCTCCAAAAGACCTGCTTTGAGCATGCAGGCTGACGGGTGTCAATCTTGCGGCGATCAGGCCGAAGCACGGCCCACAGCATGCGCGTTTCACGCAGAGAGAGAAAGCTTCATGTCGCGTCGCGAGCAGATGCTATGGCGGCTTCTAGCTCACGCTTGGCGATCGCACCGACACGTGACATGACGATCTTGCCGCGTTTGTCGATCACGTAGGTCGTAGGCACGCTTTGCACCCGAAAGCGGGACAAGAGCGCCTCGTCTGCCACGCCTACAGGAAAGCGCATGCCGATCCGGGTCGCATGACGTTGCGCGTCCGCGGAGGTAAACGGCTCGACCGTCAAACCAACCACGCGCACATCGGCCGCTTGCGCGTTGGACAATACCGGCGCTTCGTCTCGGCACGGCCCGCAATAACTTGCCCAGAAGTTCAAGACTAGGATCTGCCCTGACACATCTTGCAGGTTGAAGCGGCTACCGTCGGTGAGCTGCGCGTTGATCTGCGGAAGCTCGGAACCGACCGGAAACGCCGCACCTGGCGCAAGCCCGCGGATCCCCCAGAACGCAAAGACCACAAATGCCAGCCATGGCAGCGCACGCCGAACCACGACCATGACGCGCGCAAACGCCCCGCTCCGATCTGCTTGCTCTTGGTCTGTCGCCACAGGGCGATCAAAATGAAGGCAGTGGCGCGCTCGAGCAAGCCGCTGCGCGCCCGTTATACGCCACGCACGCCGATATCGCGTATGCTCGCCCAATGCCTCGGGTGCTTCGCGCGCTGGTCAGCGTGCTGTGGGTGTGGCTGTGCGCGTGCCAACCCGACGCGGGTCCCAGCGTCGAGCCCGGTCCGGGTGAAGTACACATCCGCGTCGTCGACGCTGCCAGCGGCCAGCCGGTGCGCTGCAAGTTGCTGCTGACGGCGGCAGGCGCGACGCTCCCGCTCGTGCCGCCGGGGCCGAGCGGCGTATGGCTCGCGCCGCACGTCTTGGCCACGGATCTGGCTGTGTACGGCGATCCCTGCGATCTCACGCTGACGTTGCCGGGGGAGTCGGTGCAGCTGCAAGCTTCGGCCGGCATCGAATGGGACTGGGCGCGCACCCAGGTCACGCCCAACCGGACTTCCATCACGCAGGTGGAGCTCAAGCTCGCGCGCGCGCTCGACACCACGGGCTTCGCGTGCGTCGACCTACACGTGCACTCGGCGCCCAGCTTCGACTCCGATGTTCCGCTCGACCAACGCATCGTGAGTGCGTTGGCGGAGGGCCTCGACGCGATCGCGCCGACTGACCACGAGGCGGTCGCCGACTGGGATGCCGAGCTGGCGAAGCGCAACATGGCCGACGCGCTCACGATCCTGCTCGGCACCGAGGTCACCCCGGACATCTGGCCGCAGCCGCAGGCGCTCGGGCACTTCGGCTTGTTTCCGGTGCCAAAGACGTTCGACCCGACCCAGCATCAACTGAGCTTCCAAAGCCCAGGTTCGCTCCTGGTGCGCCTGGATACGCTCTACCCGGACAGTTTGATACAGGTGAACCATCCGCGCTGGGACAACATCGGCTACTTCAACGTGGGCGCCTACGACCCGCGTGATCCAAGCTTGGATCAGCGCCTCGGCCTGTCGCACTTGGATGCAATAGAACTTTGGAATTCCAATCAGTTGAACAATACGGGCTTGTCCACGATGGAGCTCATGTTGGACGACTACTACACGCTCCTCGACCTCGGGTTTTCGCTCGTGGCGACCGGGAACTCCGACACCCACGACCTGTCGCGGCAGCCCCTTGGGTATCCCAGAAACTGCGTGCGCGTCGAGAACGATGGGCACCCTGGTCTCACGCCTGATGGCCTCGCCGAAGGCCTGCGCCTCGGCCGGGTGTTCGTCACGAGCGGCCCGTGGATCGAGGTTTCGCTCGCCGGGCGAGGTCCTGGCGAGCTGGCCGAGCTTGCTGTGGTGCCGCCGCTGGAAATTACGGTAGACGCGGCGAGCTGGGTCAGCGTCGACCGTGTACGAATCGTAGTCAACGGACGCACTGTGACCACACTCCCTACGCCGTCTTTACCCGCACACTTACAAGTCCCGCTCGAACTCTCCGGCAGTGTGAGTTACATCATGGTGATCGCAGAGGGGGACGCTCCGTTGCCGAGCGTTGCAGGGGAGCTCTCCGCACCGCAGCGTTCGTTTGCCTTCACGAATCCGCTCTGGGTGCGGATTCGGGCCCAGTGACCCTAGTGTTTTCGCTTCGCCACGCCGACCAGCACATGACTCTCCCGCTTAGCATTCCTCCCGACGACCTGACCGACGACGCGCTGACCGATCGCGTGCGCGTGCTGCAGCGTCGCAGCGGCCACCGCTACTCTGTGGACGACGTCGCCACTGCGTGGCTGGCGCTGCGTGCAATGCCAGAAGCGCGTTCGTGCTTGGATCTCGGCTGCGGGATCGGGTCTGTGCTGTTGATGGTCGCGGATCGTGTGCCGCGTACCCGTGCAGTCGGTGTCGAGGCGCAAGCCGGGTCGTACGCGCTGGCCGAGCGCAACATCGAGAAAAACCGCTTGGGGCGGCGTGTGTCCGTGCAATACGGCGATCTGCGCGACCCTGCGTTGCTCGATCGCATGTTGCAGGCGGAGGCCGCGTTTGGGCACGAAGGTGGCTTCGATCTCGTGACCGGCACGCCGCCGTACAAGCCACTCGGCACTGCGACCGCTTCGCCGGATCCGCAGCGCGCGCACGCACGCATCGAGCTGCGAGGGGGCGTCGAGGCTTACCTCGCAGCGGCTTCGCGCGTGCTCGCGCCAGAAGGTGTGTTTGTGATGTGCGCGCAGCACGAGCAAGCCGAGCGCGTGACTTCCGGTGCGTGTGCGGTCGACTTGTTGCCGATTTATCGCGTCGATGTGATCCCCATGCGCGAGCGCAAGGGGCGGTTGTTTTCTGTGTACGCGTTCGTGCGTGCGGGTTGCCCCGATGCGGGTGCTTCCGTGATCGAACGCCTGCGCGCCCAGCCGCTGTCAGCGGCAGAACCAGTCGAGCCTGAAGAGCTCGTGCTGCGTGACGCAGACGGTGCCCGCACCGAAGCTGCCCGTGCGCTGCGCGCCTACTTTGGCTTGAGCATCGATGCCAACGAAGCCCCGAGCCCACCGCGCCGAGACAGCACGCGGCCGCGTGTAAGCACCCAGGAAAACAGCGTCGGCTGAGCGCGCGATTCGCGCTACGTATCAGCCTTTCAGAGCCCGCGCGCATGGCCACGCGGTTGAGGTCATGACATGTCCACGAGATCGCCATCGAGCCCAAAACGCGCCGGACGGCGCAGCACAACAGAAAACAACGCACACGGTCCCGCACGACGCGGGCCGCGCGTAGAACAAGCTAGCTTGCGCGCTGAATCTGCCGCACGTGGTGGTCCCGAGCGGCCGCGAGCTGAACGTGGTGGTTCGCGCGGCGAGTCTGCCGCACGTGGTGGTCCCGAGCGGCCGCGCGCTGAAGGTGGTGGTTCGCGCGCTGAATCTGCTGCGCGTGGTGGTCCCGAGCGGCCGCGAGCTGAACGTGGTGGTTCGCGCGGCGAGTCTGCTGCACGTGGTGGTCCCGAGCGGCCGCGAGCTGAAGGTGGTGGCTCGCGCGGGAAATCGACTGGGCGTGGCCCGGTGCGGCGTGGTCCGCGTTCTGGTGGCGCTGCGCGCGGGGATTCGGCTGGGCGTGGTCCTGCGCGGCGTGGTCCGCGTGACGACCGCGGTGGCTCGCGTGGTCCGCGTGACGATCGCGGCGGCTTTCGCGAGCGTGAGCGACGCGCACCTGCGCCAGTCGATGAGAAGCGCACGCCGTTGGCACAGCGGGGTGGCCCGATCACTACGCAAGGCGAGCCCACGCTGGCTGCGGAGCTAGGGGCCGCGCTCGCTGCCGCTGACAGCGACGAGATCAATGACCTCACGCACGGCTTCCACACCTATCCTGCGCGCATGCATCCGCGCTTGGCGCGCGAGCTGGTGGCGCGCTTCAGCGAGCCGGGCGAGCTGGTGCTGGATCCGTTCTGTGGCAGTGGCACCGTGCTCGTCGAAGCGCTCGCCGCAGGTCGCAAGCCGCAGGGCGTCGACCTCAATCCGCTCGCGCTGCGCATCACCGAAGCGCAGTGTTCCCTGCGCACCGCTCACGAAATAAGCCGCTTCGAGTGGCACCTCGTGCAAGTGGCCGAAGCGTCCGAGGAGCGCGTACGCAGCCGCGCGCGTGCGCACATCCCTGTCGAGCGGGAGATCCAAGATTTTTATCAACCGCACGTGCTGTTCGAGCTCTCCGGCCTGCACGAAGAGATCGAGCGCGTGGTCGACGAACCCGACCGGCGCGCGCTCATGGTTGTGTTCTCGTCGATGTTGATCAAGTTCTCGCGAAAACGCGCAGACACCAGCGGCGACACCGTCGAAAAGCGCATCCGCAAAGGCCTCGTCACCGAGTTCTTCGTGCGCAAAGGCCACGAGCTCAGCCTGCGCTGGGAAGCTCTGTACGACACAGCGCCAAGCGACGCGTTTGAAGCGCGCTTGCTGTGCGGTGACGCGCGCGAGCTCAGCCACCTGCTCGGCGCACGCTTTCAAGCGGATCTTATCGCGACGTCACCGCCGTACGGCGGCACGTACGACTACGCGCGCCACCACGCCATCCGCAACGCTTGGTTCGGCTTCGAGACCGAGCGCTTGCAGGACCGCGAGATCGGCGCGCGCCGCACGCTCTCACGCTCACCCAATGGCGCAGCGCGCTGGGATGACGAGCTGCTCGCGACGTTGCGCGCGCTGCGCGAGGTCAGCCACGACGACACCCGCGTCATCTTGTGGATCGGTGACGCTGAGATCGAAGGCAGGCCCATACCCGCCGACCAACAAGTCGCCGACCTGGCACCACACGCTGCGCTGGAGCTCAAAGCGTCGGCGGCCCAACCGCGCCAGGATCCCCGAGGCGGGCCTACTCGCATGGAGCGCCTGCTCGTGCTCGAAACGCGTCCGCGCGTTCGCTAGCTCAAGTGTGGTCGTACGGCAGGCGATAGGGGATCACGGATCGAGCGTCTGCGCCCGGTCCGTGAGGAGGCCCGATGCGCTGGTTGCTTGTCAGTGTGCTGTTGTGCGGTTGCAGCGACTCAAGTGCGAAGATTCGCATGGTGCCCAACGTCGTTGCGGGTGCGCAATCGGGGCTGTCAGGTGACGACGATCCGCCGACTTCGGAGTCGCGCATCGGCTCCGGCTTGGCCGTGAACCTGAAGAGCTTGAAGTACTACGTCACGTCGATTCAGTTGTGTCGCGACGTTCAGCTCGCCGGCAGCGGCTTCTCCGGGACAAACGGCTGTATCCAGCTGTATGAGAGCGATTCGACCAACTCTCCCGACTACTATAAAGAGTACACGATCGAAGAAGCGCAAGCGGACGATGCGCCGGGTCACTACGTCGATCTCATGACCGCCGAAGGCCAAGCTGCGTTGCGCCGTCCGGTCACGCTCGAAGTCGAAGTTGGTAAGGAATCCGGCGTGGACGGGGGCACGCCGGAATACGAGGGCGCGTACCACTACGGCATGATCAACTTCTTTCGGCCGATCAAGGTCACTGCGGAGTTCCCGATCATCGGCGAGCCCGGCAAGTACTTCCGCACACGCGCGCTGGAGCGCATTGAGCCTGGCCCGACCTTGGAGGGGGGCTTCAACAGCGAAAAAGCGGTGATCGGTGACACGCTCTCGGGTCCTACTGAAGAGACGACGTACATGCTGAACAACGGTGGCGCGCTGTTCGTGTTCCAGAAGCCGTTCGTGATCACGCAGGCGGACATCGACGCGCAGACTGAGATCAAGGTCGACCTGGTCTTCAACCCAGACAACTTCGGTCAAGCTTTCGAGACTAGCAACTGCCTGAACGAGCAATACAGCGCGATCTGCGACCCGCTCAACAACGTCGTGATCGACATGCCGTTTGTGCGCATGAACCCGGTGCCGCGTAAGACCGGTGAAAAGACGCGCAAAGAGACTTACCTGATGGACTACGCCGAGCACTCGAAGCTACGCATCGAGTTGTACTACAACGACGGCGACAGCGAAGCCGGCGTGCAGGGTGTCGATACCGCTGTCATCTACGACGAAGACGCGACCATGCCGAACAACAAGACGATCGCTTCGGACTTCGTCTCGCAGACGGGTAGCGTGAGCAGCAACGACGCCAGTGTCACACTGATGGACTACCGGCGCACGCCGAACCTACAAGGCCTGCTGCGTCGTCAGGACGGAACTGTCAGCATTAACTGTCTGTTCCCTGGAACCATCTGTCAGACGATGGGAAGCACCGTGACTCGCGCGTACAAGTACGTCGGCGACACCATGGTTTCGACTGATTGATTCTGTCCGGTGACCAGCGACGCGAAGATGTCGCCACGGATCCCGACGGCCACCGAATCCGCGTGTGCCTGCCCGACAAGGATTGATGCAACAGCCCACGCACTCTCAGCATCCTTAGCGCAACGGGCGTGCGAATCTTGCGAAAGCGCGTGCTGAGCTCGCGGCGAAGCGCATGCGGCAATCGCAGTCGAGGCGCGTCCGGCAAGCGGTGAAGGTGCGTGCGGGAGTCGCGTGGCGCGAATCGCATTGGAGGCGGGTGCGCGCGAATCGTGTTGGCGGGCGCCCGCGGCGCCGCGGGGGAGGGGTAGTGCGGGAGGCGGCGGGTGGTGTGGTTGTCGCTGCCGTGCTGGGCAGGCTTGCAAGTGTGCCTGTCTGGTGCTTCTTTTGAGGCGGATCTGCCATGTACCGAGAACACGCCATCAGCCCAGTGCTGCAGTCCGTTGCGAGTTGCACGTGGCAGCACACGAGCGCGGTGGCGGCGCGCTCGAGCGTGGTGCCGGATGCGTGTGTGGACCTTGTGTGGGATGGCGCTCGCTTGAATGTCGCCGGGCCCGACACGGGTCCGGTGATGGTCGAGATGCGTGCCGGCGCGCAGATAGTTGGCTTGCGGTTTGTGCCCGGTGCTGCGGGCTCGCTGCTCGGTGTGCCGGCGAGCGCTGTGCGCGACGCGCGGGTGCCCCTGCGCGAGCTGTGGGGTGACAGCGCGCGTGTGCTCGAGGAGCGCTTGCATGCTGCGCACGATGCGCAGGCGGCGCGCTTGCAGCTACAAGCGGCGGTGCACCAGCGCATGCAGACGTCAACAGCGATCGACCCTGTGGCGAGCGCGGTCACCCGTGCGCTACGGCCGCTGCCTGAGCTGGGCGAGGACATTGAGCTAGTTGGGCGCGTGCCCAGTGTCGCGCAGCTGTCAGCTGCACTCGGTGTGAGCGATCGGCAGCTGCTGCGCCGTTGTGATGCTGCCTTTGGCTACGGGCCGAAGATGCTCGCGCGCATTCTGCGGTTCCAAGCGTTCGTGCAGGCGCTGCGCTCTTCGTCACATCTCGGGTTCGCTGAGCTGGCGACCGCGCTCGGTTACACGGACCAAGCGCACCTCGCGCATGAGACTGCCGACCTCGCTGGCCAAACTCCGCGCCAATTGCAAAGCCGTTGGGCTGCGGAATAAGAGCGAAACCGAGAGCGAGAGGATTCGCCAGGGGACGCCAGAAGAGCGCCAGGACGCCAAGTGAACAAAGATGGGCTTCGCCGCATGCTCGCTGGGGTCGCTGGGGGGAGCGCTGAGGGGAGCGAACACCCGCGCAGCATATCCTCGTTCTTCTGGCGTCTTCGGCGAACCTCTTGATCGTTCCGCGCACGCGTGTCCGATTTCAACAAGACTGCTGGCGGTGAAGTCTGCAGAATCGCGGGCATGAGCTACATCGATCAACAGAGATTGAGCCGTGCGGAGGGCTGTTTGTGGTTGTCCGCGCGCGTCTTAGAACGCCGGCGCTTCGAGCACTTGTTTCGCGGCGGGCCCGCAGCGCCGGTCGTTGATGCGCTGCGCGCGTACCAAACGCCGGACGGTGGCTTTGCGCATGGCATCGAGCCGGACTACCGCGGACCTGTCAGCCAGCCGCTGAACGTCGATTTCGCGCTGCGTATCCTGGCAGAGCTGCCGCAGCCTGACGCGGGCTTGCTGCGCGACAGCGTTCGCTATCTGAAATCGATCACAGTGGGCGATGGCGGCGTACCCAACATGCTGCCGAGCGTGCGCGCCTATCCGCGTGCGCCGTGGTGGCAACCGGTCAGCGACACGCCGCCCGGTAGTCTCCTGCCGACCGCGGGCTTCGCAGGCTTGCTCTACGCTTTCAAGGTCGACGATCCATGGCTCACCGGCGCGAGCGCATTCTGCTGGCAGCAGCTCGCGCGCTTGCTGGAGCGCGCAGCACAAGCCAGTGAGCGCATCGATCGACTGACCGTCATGTACGAAGCGCGAGCGCTCATGACGTTCCTAGACAACACGCCCGATCGCAAGCGCGCCGAGACGGCAACCGCCGAGCTGGGCCGGGCGCTGATGGCTGCAAAGCTGATCCAACTCGAGCCGGACGCATCCACCGAAGTCGCGCAGCCGCTCGAGTTCGCGACCACCCCCGATTCGCTTGCAACGCGCTGGTTCGAGCCGAAAGTGTTTGAAGCCCACCTCGACACGTGGGTGCACGCACAACAAGAGCACGGCGGCTGGAATGTGCCATGGATGATGTTCACCCCTGCAGCCGAGCACGAATGGCGCGGCATCATGACCCTCGAACGCCTTAAAGTCCTCCGCGCGTGGGGCCGTCTCCAGAGCTGAGGAGAGCAGAGCGGAGCAGATTTAATCGCCAAGGACGCCAAAAAGAACGCCAGAAGACGCCAAGAGAATTGTTGGAGTCTCTTGGCGCTCTTCCTGGCGTCTTCTGGCGATTAGATTCTCGGTTCTTAATCCGAGAGATGCCGTCGTCAGCGGCTGAACGGCGCGTCCCAGATAACGTTGGTCATCCCGCCGCGCGTCAGCTCGAGCTTCGCGTGTGAAGCCGATAGTGTCTCGTGCCGCCGGATCAGCGGCACAAAAGCATCAGCGAGTTTATCAGCGACTCAGGGCTTGAAGCCGTCGCCCTCGAGGATCTCCAGCCAGATGCCTTCGGCGCTGCGCACCATGAAGCTACGAAACCCGTATTCGGGCTTCAGCGAAATCGGCTCCTCGATCTTCACCCCCGCCGCCTCGATCCGCTCGAGCGTGCCTTCGAGGTCGCCGGTGCTGAAGCCCACGTGGTCGATGGCAGCGCCGCGCGTGTCTTCGTAGGTGATCGTGTTGTCGAGCACACCGGTTCGCCCCGAAGCCACCATGTTCACCTGATCGACGTGCGCATTGCCGTTCGGATCCTGCAGCGCATCGCCGAGCACCTTCTGAAAGAACGAATAGTCAGGTGCGACGAGATGGATGTGTCCAAAGCCGCTCGTCGCAGGCCCCGGGCCGGTCGCGATCTCGAAGCGCGCCGACTCGGGCATGTCCACGTAAAACCACTGCACTGGGCCTGTGTTGCAGGGCGTTCCCATCGCAGCAGTCGCGCACACGGTGGTGTCAGCCAGCGGCACGTCGAGAGCGAGCAAACGCTTCAGCTCACCCGCGACGTCCGATTCGATGTAGCCGACGTGCGCGAGCCGATTGAGCCGCATGTTCGAAGGCGCTGCGCTCACCTTGCTGTACAGGAAATAAGCGCGATCCGTCTTCGCAGCGCGCGTCGCCACGCCGGCTGCGTCCTTGCAATAGTCGAACGGTGTGGCGTTGAAAAACTTCTGAACGAACGCCACCGACGCATCCGGATCCCGCGTGTTGAAGTGGATGTGGTGCATGTGCAGCCGCGCTTCGGTGGTGCTGCCTTTCACCTCGGGACAGCCTGCGCCGCTCGCCGGGGCAGCCGCGCCACCGCTGCCTGCCGCAGACTCAGCCGGAGCGCCCGCGCCACTGCTGCTGCTCGCCACGGGGCGCGCCGCGCTGGTTCCCGCCGCAGCGCCGCTGGCCACAGCACCTGCGCTCGACCCAGCTTGCGCAGTCTGCGCGCTGCCGCTGCTTCCAGCTGCGCTCGGCGCAGCCTTGGCCCCACCGGCAGGCTCCGCGGGTGGCGTCGTCGCAGTGCTCACGCTCGGGCTGGACGAAGTCGCGCCGTCCGTGCTCGCAGGCTCTTTGGCCCCGCAGCTGCAGAGCAGCAGATAGCTGCATCCTGCAGCCGTTAGCTGCCGAAGAACTCCAACCAAACCTGCGTTGCGGCGCATCGCGACCCTCTCGTGATGCGAGCGAACCTACGCCAAATCCCAAGGTGGAGTAATCACAGGTACTGGACGGGTAAAACCCCGCCCGGCAGGCGCCAACGCAGCCCGCGGTTAATCCGCAAGAAATCTGCGAAACATGCGTTTTTTTGACCGTGACGCCGATGCGCTCGATGTTCACAACCGTGGATAACTTAAGCGTAGAGGAACGCCCTGACTTGAGCGGGCAGACCCTGGACGGGCAGTACCGGGTCGGGCCGCGCTTGGGTGGGGGTGGAACGGGGATCGTGTTTGATGGCATGTGCCTGCGCTCGCACAAGCCGGTCGCGCTCAAGACGCTGAGACCACACTTGATCCACCAAGCGGACCTGGCAGCGCGCTTGCGTCGTGAGCACGAGGTTTCGCGCCGCGTCATGCATCCGGGCATCGTGCGCTTCTTCGGCGAAGGCATCCTGTTCGACGGCTCGCCCTACTTGGCCATGCCGCGTCTCCGCGGCGTTAGCCTCGGTCGGCTCATGGATCGCTACGGCGAGCTGCCGACGCACGTCGTGCTGCTGCTCGCGAGCCGGCTCTCGTCGATCCTCCATAGCGCGCACATGGCCGGGTACGTTCACCGCGACGTAAAGCCCGAGCACATCCTACTGACCGAGACCCCGCAAGCCGAGCTGCGCGTGCACCTGCTCGACTTCGGCGTGTGCTGGACCTCCGCGGCCGATGCTGCCGAGCGCAAGCGCGAGAGCGGTCGCGTGTTCGGCACGCCGCACTATGTGTCCCCGGAGCAAGCTGCGGGCGAGCCGCTGATCGACGGTCGCGCGGACTTGTTCGGCCTGGGCGTCGTGATGTTCGAAGCGCTCACTGGCAACGTGCCGTTCTCAGCGGCGACCGTGACCAAGCTGCTCGTGAAGATCATCCGCGACGACGCACCGCGCGTCAGCGAATTCATCGAAATCGAGCCCGCGATCGACGAGCTGGTCGCGCAGCTGCTCGCACGCGACCCCGAAAAGCGCACGAAAAGCGCACGCGCGCTGTCGCGAGCGCTCTTGCCGTACGCGCCGCTACGAGCGGAGGCCGAACGTCAGCTGCTCGGCTACGTGAGCGAGACGTGTGGTGCCAGCGCATCGAGTGCGACTGTGGAGCGCAAAGCGCCGGCCCTTCGCAAGTATCAGGTCGCCTAAGCCCGCGTGTGCGTGTGTCTTCCGCGCGCCCGTGAGTAAGACCCGTTCCCGCGCAAACGGTTCGACGTGCTTGTGTGCGGTCGACGCATCCGCCCGTACGAAGCAGTGTGGGAGGCCAGCACGGCGCTTGCTTCCAGCGCGCAAGCTTCGATAGCCTCGAGATTGCAGGAGCATTTGCTGCGAATCGACGCGCAATGCCCAAAAGGGCTGCCACATTTGTGAAAGATATCTTGCAAAGCAAGAACGCTGTTCCGGCCTTGGTGGTGTTCGCGGTCGGTGTTGTGTTCGCGGTGTTCGCACCGCTCTTCATGACTCTCCCGTCGTGGATCGCCGGCATCATAGGCTTGAGCACGGGCACTGTGGCAGTGCTGATGGTCGGTCGCGGCGGAGGTGCGAGCAACGACGAGCTGCTGCTGCTGCGCACCGGCGCGAAGTCTGCCCAGCGGGGTCAAGCGCCATCGCGTCCGCTCTACATCTCGCAGCCCGTCTCTGAAGTGTTCGATGTGCTCGAGAGCATCGCTTCGGACTTCGAGCAAAAGAGCCAGCGTTCCGGCGAGCTCGATCAAGCGCAGTCCAAGCTGCAAGCCGAGAACGCGCGCCTGCAGACCGAGCTCGAGCTGCGTCAGCAGCGCGCCATGGAGATGGAGCAGAGCATCGCGCGCGCGCAGACTGAAGCCGAGCAGCGCTCGCATAAGTTGATGGAGCTCGAGCAGACGCACTCGCGCTTGCAGATGGACGCAGAGCAGCGCGCCCGCCGCTCCGCGGAGCTCGAGCAGAGCGTGGTGCGCATGCAGACAGACCTGCAGCAGCACGGCAGACAAGTGCAGGACTTGGAGCAGTCGCTGTCGCGCTCGCAGTCCGATCTCACGCGTGTGCAGGGCGACTTCGAGCGCAGACAGCGCGAGATCGCCGATGCCGAGCGCGCGCTTTCCGCGCAGATCGATGAGTTTACTGTCGGCCTGAACGAACAAGCGGCTGCGTCCGAGCAGGCATCGCGCTCGATGTTGAACACCGCGGAGGTGCTCAAGCAGCTCGCGCAGAGCGTGGAAGTGCTCGCACAGAGCGCGGAAGAGTCGTCGTCTTCGATCCTCGAGATGAAGGCCACGAACGACGAAGTGGCCGAGAATATGGGCAACCTCGGCAACAGCGTGCGCGACACAGTTTCTTCGATCGAAGAGATGACCTACAGCATCAAGGAGGTCGCGCGTAACGTCGACTCGCTGTCGCTCATGACCGAAGAGACGTCCTCGTCGATGAACGAGATGGACGTCTCGATCGACCAAGTGCAGACGAACGCCAACCAAACTTCGCGCTTGTCCGAGCAGGTGGCGAAAGACGCCGAGCGCGGCGCCGACGCTATCACGCGCACGATCCACGAGATCAACCGCATCAAGGAGTCGTCGTCCGACGCTGTGGCCGCGATCGTGTCACTCGGTCGCCGCATCGACGCCATCGGCGACATTCTGAACGTCATCGACGACGTCGCCGAGCAGACCAACTTGCTCGCGCTCAACGCCGCGATCATCGCGGCGCAAGCTGGCGAATACGGCAAAGGCTTCGCGGTCGTCGCCGACGAGATCAAAGAGCTCGCCGAGCGTTCGGGCACATCGACCAAAGAGATCGCCGCGCTGATCCGCACCATTCAGGAAGAGACCAAGAACGCTATCCAAGCTGTGGAACGCGGTGCGACCACGGTCGATCGCGGTGTGGACGTGAGCGCCGAGGCCGAGCAGGCCCTGAAAAAGATTCTGGATTCTTCGCAAAAATCCACCGCGATGGTGGGTGCGATCGCGCGCGCCACAGTCGAGCAGGCGAAGGGCAGCAAACAAGTCACAGACGCTATTTCGCGCATCGCCGAGACGGTGCAGCAAATTGCAGCCGCGACGGCCGAGCAGGCGCGCGGCTCTGAGCTGATCATGAAGAGTGCGGAGAAGATGCGCTTGATCACGCAGCACGTGGAGCGATCGCAGAAGGAACAGGCGCATGGCGCGCGTCAGATGACCGGCGCGGTCGAGAACATCTCGTCGATGGTCAACCAACTGCACAAAGCGCAGCGTCAGCAGACCAAAGCTTCGGACGAGACGTCGCAAATGTTGGAGCGGATCCGTGACCTGACTCGGACACAGGAGAAGCATCTCGGGTCACTCGCGACTGCGGCAGAGCGCCTGCATACGCTTGCGCGTCGCGCTGAGGGGTGAGGCGGCAGGCCTCTCGCTCGTAGGGTTTGATGATCGCGTACGCGTGCCCGTGCCCGTACGCGATTCTCTTGTCACTCGTGGTCGCCGTGGCCGTCCCGGATCTCGCCTCCTCCTGGAATGCGCATGTGCCCGCAAGAGCGGTACGGAGGATCGTGTACGGGCACGGGCACGCGTACGGGGATGAGACTTCGGTTGCGGTTACGATGTCTTGCGTAACCGTCGAAGTAACCGATCTCGCTGGCCTCACCCGCCCTAGGGTGGCCCCGACCCGACCCGGGGAGTAATGATAGGGTCGCTGCCGGTGGGCTGTGCTACACCACCGGCCCTCGGGACATGTTCAATATCGGGTTCGGCGAACTGGCTGTCATTTGTATCGTGCTCATCATCGCGGTGGGCCCAGAGCGCCTGCCGTCCATGATGAAGACGCTGGGCAAGACCCTCCGCACGCTGCGCCAAGCCAGCCGTGACATCCGCGCATCGACCGGCATCGACGAGATGATGCGCGATGACTTCGACCTGTACGCGCCGATCAAGCCCAACCCGCCGCGTCGTCCCGCCATGATTACCGCGATTGCCGCCCCAGAAGAGCCGGCTGCGCTGCCGGCCTCTGCTGGTGCTCCCGTGCCGATCACGCCGGCTGTAAACGTCGCGGACGAGCCCAAGCCGGTCAGCCGCGAAGAAATCATCGAAGACGGCGATCGGCCGTCGGTCGTCGTGGCGCCGCCACCACAAGCCATCGGCTTGCCCAGTGACGATCCGCAGCCCTCGGCTGCAGTCACCGAGGTCAGCGCGCCGGCTCCGCAGCTCACAGCTGCAGCCGATCCCAGCACGCTGCCGCGCGAGTCGACACCACCGCCGGCGCGCGCGCCGCGCGAAGAAACGTTGCCGCGCGCGCCGATCGTTCAGGCCGCGCCACCGAGCCGTGATGCCCAAACGGCCCAACCTGCTGAACCAGAGCCGCAGCCGAAAGCGGCAGACGACGAAGAGCTCGCGAAGAACGACTCCGCGTCCAGCGAACCGAAACAGTCTGGGGCTTGATGGCCGACGCGCTCGATAAACCAAGGCTCGAAGACATCCCGATCCAAGGCCCGCCCGAAGACGTGCCGATGACCGTGCTCGAGCATCTCGGCGAGCTGCGTTCGCGCCTGATCAAGGCGCTGCTCGGTACGTTGCCTGCGATGATCTTGTCCTGGGAGCTGCGCGAGACGCTCCTAGAGTTTTTGATGCACCCGTTTACGCTCGCTTATCAGCGGCTCGGGCTCGGCGACAAAGCGGTGCTGAACTACAGCAATCCGCCCGAGATGTTCACGACGTACATGAAGATCTCGATCGTGTGCGGCTTCATGATGTCGAGCCCGTGGGTGTTCTACCAAGTCTGGGGCTTCATCGCGCCCGGCCTGTACAAGCGCGAGAAGCTGTACGCGATCCCGTTCGTGCTCGCGTCCTCGACGTTCTTCGCGGGCGGCGCGTTCTTCGCGTACGGCGCGCTCATGCCGCAAATGTACGAGACACTGCTCGGCATGGGCGGACAAATCGCTGGCTCGGCGCTCTTGGTCCAGCCGATGATGATGATCACCGAGAACATCGCGTTCGCGACGCAAGTGCTGCTCGCGTTCGGTGTGGTGTTCGAGGTGCCTGTGGTCGTGACGTTCCTGTCGCTCGCGGGCATGGTCAACTGGAAGCAGCTCCTGGCGTTCGGACGCTGGTGGATAGTGATCGCTTCGGTGATCGCAGCGGTGCTCACACCCACGCCCGACGCCGGCTCGATGATGTTGATGCTCGTGCCGCTGGTCGTGCTGTATTACGTGTCTGTCGCACTCGCGTACTTCTTCGGCCCCAAGGTCGAGACCGACTCCGATGACGAACCGGAGACGGGGATCACGAAGAAGAAGTAGGCTCCGCCAGCTGGGGTCGTCCGAGACTGAAGCCAGCGCATGAAAGCTCAGGAAGCCGCCGCTGAAGCCGTGAGCCCGCGTGTCTGGGCCGCGCTTTGCGCCAGCTTCCGGATGTTGCGCGAGCGGCCGTGGACCAGCTTCCTGCTCGGCGCCGCGGTCTCGTTCTCGCTGATCTCGGTATGCTGCGTGCTCGGCTTTGCCACCACGCCGTTCTTCATTTGCGAGCTGCTCGCTTTGCAGCTACGAGCGTCAGGCGTGCAGCCGCTGGAGCGCGCGCCAGCGTTCACTCGGGCAGGTGGGTTGATGCTCGCCGGCATGATCATGATCGGCTCTGTGTTGGTGATCAGCCTGCTCGCCGGAACCAGCGTCAGCAGCCCGACTGCGCTCTCTCCGAGTGGCGTCGCGGCTGCGTTGCTGGGCAGCGCGGCGTCGTGGCTGTTGCTCACGCCGCTCCTGTACGCGCCGATCATGCTGCTCGAGCACGCGGTCAGCCCGGAGCTCGCGCTCGCGCACAGCGCACACACGGTGTTGCGCGCTGGCTTGCCCGCGAATGCGCGCCTCGCATTCGCGGTGTTTTGTGTGCAGCACGCGCCGTTCGCGCTCGCTGCATGGCTAGTCAGCATCGACGACGGTCGCGCCGCGCTCTGGGTGTTGTGCGTTCTGCCACTCGTCTGCGTGAGTGTGCCGCTCGGGCAGGGCATGCTGGTCTCGGCCTACGTACAAGCCGCGGAACGGAGCGCTCCCCCGACTGCATTGCCCGCAACCTTTCGGCGCTGGATCCGCGTGTGGTCGCTGCTGATCGTGCTGCCCATCGTGTCGCTCGTGCTGCTCGAGCTCGGCCTATCTCGACCCGCGCGCGTCGCCCAGATCGCCCCGGAGCACATCCCCGCTGGCGAGGTCGTGCACATCGTCGTGCCGGGCGAGCTGCCGCAGAGCCTCGAGCTGCCAGCCAGCGCGCTCAGCCTGCAGGTGTCCACGAAGGAGGTAAGTGTGACGGCGAGCGACGGCGGTGGGGTAGGAGAGCTGCCGCTAACAGCTGCAGCGCCGATCGCACGTGTGCGCGTTGTACGCGTGCGTGATTCGTTCGCGATCGAGCTCACGCAGGGCGAGCGCACGTATCTCACGCGCATCGACCGTGCAGGTGTGCGCTTGGACGACGACTTGCCTGCGCGCCTGCGCGATCGCAGTCGCCCTTGGCAGTGGTTGTTCCTGCTTTGCACGCTGCTCTTCACCGTGGTTTCGAGCGCGCCCGTGCTCGCCGAGCTCGCGGCCGGCGCGCAGCCGGCCATAAGCTCCTCGACCTCGGCTTCAGATTCCAGGCGGTCCAGCGCCGCGCGCGTGTCCGTACCGAGTGCAGCTGTTGGCGGCGCGATGTCAGCGGTGAGCCCGTCCCCCGAAAAAGCATTGCGCCGCGCACGTCTGGTCGCGCTATTGCTCCTGCCCTGGGGAGTTGGCTCGCTTGTGATGGCGCTGTACTTACTCTTCACCGCTTGAGGCGCGCACATGCCGACCGAGACCCACAACACCGAACAAACACCCGACGAAAGCGCTCGCGAGCTCGAGGTGGCCTACGCACAGGGCGACTTCGGGCACTTGCGTAGACGCGCGCGCGAGATCGCCGCCGACGCCTCCGCGCCAGACTCATCACGCCAAGCCGCGCACGCTTGGAAGGCGCGTGTGTCGGTGGATGTGGCGGTCTACGGCATGCTGGCTTTCGCGTTCGCGCTCTTCTGTGCGATCGTCGTGCGCTATGCGCTTCCTTGAGCTCTTCGTCGCCTGCAGCATGCTGTTCGGCTGCGCGTCCGGCCCATCCGCTTCGGGTCGCAAGCCGGCCGATTTGTCGCCGCTCTCGCTCTACCCACTGCGCGAAGGCGCCGCTTGGTCGTACGACGTCGACGCCGGCGACGGCGAATCGACTGTGCTTGCGACCACGCGCGTCCTACGCATCCAGGGCACAAACGTCGAAGTTCAGAGCGGGCAAGCGGTGTTGCGCTACGCGCTGCTCCCGGACGGCATCCAGCGCGTCGACTCGGGCAAGCATCTGCTGCACACGCCGATCGCGCTCGGTAGCGAGTGGCCGGCCGGTCTAAACACCCGGGCGCGCGTCAGCGCCGTTGACCAGTTTCTCCAGACTCCCGCTGGAAACTTTGAGAGCTGCGTCGTGGTGACCGAGTTGAGCCCCGATTCCGGCCGAAAAGTCACGACGTCCTACTGCCCAGGCGTGGGCCCCGTGCGCGTCGAATCCGAAATGGAAGTGCGCGGCAAGCTACTGCGTGTGACGGCTACGCTGCGCGGCTACAGCCTCGAGCCACTGTGACGTTGCAGTCATGGTGCAAAACTTCGTTGTTACGCGCCGTTTGGCTTGCTCCAGAGTACGAATGTGAGCATGATTGAAAGGTCAGGTTCGCGTTGACTCGGTAGGCACGATTGGCTGGTAACACGCGCGGCGCGGGACGCTCGTCCCTCGCTAGTCGCGCGTCGCGCGGGAGTCGCTCCGCGCAGGTCGTGCATGTACAACCGGGCGCCGGGCCTTACGTGGGGCCTGCATGACTCGTCTTTCCCTGCCACCTGAGGCGAACAATTATCTCCTGTTTTCCGATGTGCATTTGGGCGCGGACCTGGTTCAGCACGCCCAGCCTTGGACTGCAGAGCGCCTACGAGAAGCCCACCAGGTAGACCACCAGCTCGGTTCGATGCTGGAATATTACCGCGCCCGCAGCGAGCCTGGCCGGCCCTGGCGCCTGGTGATCGCGGGCGACTTCATCGACCTGGTCGGCATGTCGATTTCGGCCGATCCAAGTTTGGCAGGAGCGCTCAGCGAGGACGATCGCGAGCACGGCTTGGGCAGCTCGCACGAGCACGCGGCGATCAAGATGCGCGCAGTTGCGGCGCGTCACGATGGCTTGTTCCAAAAGCTCGCGCGCTTCATCAATGCGGGCCACTCGCTCGTGCTGATCCGCGGCAACCACGATGTCGAGCTGTACTGGGAAGCCGCGCAGACCGCATTCGTCGAAGCGCTGCTCGCGCGCAGCGAGCTCTCGCACGACGACACGGCCAATCGCGCCGCGTTCGAGCAGCGCATCGAGTTTCGTCACTGGTTTTACTATGTGCGCGGTCTGCTCTACGTCGAGCACGGCCACCAGTATGATCCAACCTGTGCATACCAGCACGTGCTCGCGCCGCTCAGCCCGCGTGATCCGTTCCGCATCAGCTATTCGTTCTCCGACATTCTGCTGCGCTACGTCGTGCGTCCGACGCGCGAGCTCTCGCAGGATGGTCACGAGAACAACTCGATGCTCTGGTACATCCGTCTCGCGTTTTCACTCGGCCTGCGCGGCTGCGCCCGACTCGGGTATCGCTTCTTCGGTGCGGTCGCGCGCATGGTCACTGCGTGGCGCGATCACCTGAGCGAGCACGCTGCGAAGGTCCGCGAGGAGCACGAAAAACGGCTGCATCAGCTGGGCGTGATGCTGCGGCTCAACGCCGAGCAGCTGCAGAAGATGACGCAGCTGTGGGCGACGCCGGTGACTGCGCGGCTGCTGACCATCTTCCGGACTGTGTTTTTGGATGGCCTCGCAGTGGGCCTTCTGTCAGCGCTCGTGATCGCGCTCTTGGGCGTGGCCGGCGTGGTGTCCTGGATGTACCTGCCGCTGTTCTTCGCGCTGGTGAGCGTGGGCATGTTCTTCTACGCGACCCAAGCCAAGGTCCTCGATGCGCACTCGGCGCTGCGCGGCGGCGCGGCCAAGCTCGCAGAGCTGATGCCTGCCCGCTACTACGTGATGGGCCACACGCACAAACCGATGATGGAGCAGGTCAGCGCGGCTTCCACGTACGTGAATCTCGGCAACTGGAGCGTGGATCTGCTCGACGAGCACGCGCCCAAGGCACCGTGCTCGCACCTCGTTATCCGACACGATGAGCGTAGTGGCCGACACACGGCGACGTTGTATGGCTGGGACTGCGCAGAGGGCGCGAGCGTGATGTGGAGCGACGTCGAGCGCGCGCCCGAGGCGCAGTCCGGAGCCGCTGTGTTGAGCCCCGGCGCGCTGCAGACACAGCCTGTCTCACCTCGCAGCTGAGCGCGCGGCGGAACGCAAAAAACCTGCGAAAAGTCACATCAGAATGCACGTCTGATGTGGGTTTCCTGGTTGCGTGAAGCAGTGCGAAAAGGTACCTTTGGCCGCTCGAAATAAGTCCATCTCACGGCTTCGTTTCCAGCGCAGCGCCCCGCAACAAAGCGCACTTCGCGCACGAAGCCACGCCGCTCACACCTCACCGAGGTTTTCATTTCAGTATGGCGTCTGAGTACGGAGCAGGTTCCATTCAGGTCCTCGAGGGCTTGGAAGCAGTTCGTAAGCGACCGGGCATGTACATCGGCGATGTGCATGACGGCAGCGGTTTGCACCACTTGGTCTGGGAGGTCGTCGACAACGCTGTCGATGAGCACCTTGCCGGTCACTGCAAAACCGTTCGCGTCACGATCCTCAACGACGGCGGTATCGTGGTGGAGGACGATGGTCGCGGAATTCCTGTCGGAATCATGCCTGACCGCGGCATCAGCGCGGCAGAGGTCGTGATGACCGTGCTGCACGCCGGCGGCAAGTTCGACAACGACAGCTACAAAGTCTCGGCTGGTCTGCACGGCGTCGGCGTGAGCGCGGTAAACGCCGTCAGCTCGCTGCTCAAGCTCGAGATCCACGTCAACGGTCAGATCTGGCTGCAGGAGTACCGTAAGGGTGCTCCGCAAGGCCCGATCCAGGCGACCGGTCCAACGGATCGCTCCGGCACGAAGCTGTCTTTCTGGCCGGACGCTGAGATCTTCAGCAGCACCGACTACTCGTTCGAGACGCTGAATAACCGCCTACGCGAGATCGCGTTCCTGAATGCCGGTTTGCACGTGACTTTCGAGGACGAGCGCGTTGGCCGTACCGAGAAGTACAAGTTCGAGCAAGGCATCCGTGAGTTTATCGGTCTGCTCAACGCAGGCAAAACGCCGCTCCACCAGGACGTCATCTACCTGCGCGAGACACGCGACGGCGTAGAGGTCGAGATCGCGCTGCAGTGGAACGATTCGTACGTGGAGCAAGTGTTTTGCTACACGAACAACGTGCACAACCGCGATGGTGGTACGCACCTCACCGGTCTGCGCGCCGCACTGACCAAGACGGTCAACACTTACGGCACCAGCGCGGGCGTCCTCAAGGACCTGAAGGCGCCGCTCGTTGGCGAGGACATCCGCGAAGGCTTGATCGCGGTCTTGTCGATCAAGCATCCGGATCCCAGCTTCGACTCACAGACCAAGAGCAAGCTCGTATCGAGCGAGGTCAAGGGCATCGTCGAGACTGTGGTGAGCGAAAAGCTCTCGCACCACTTGGAAGAGAATCCAGACGTCGGCAAGAGCATCACGGACAAGGCGGTGCTTGCTGCACGCGCGCGCGACGCCGCACGCAAGGCGCGCGAGATGGTGCAGCGCAAGGGCGCGCTCGAGATGAGCTCGCTGCCAGGCAAGCTCGCCGACTGCCAAGAGAAAGACCCCGCGCTCTCCGAGATCTACATCGTCGAGGGTGATAGCGCCGGTGGCAGCGCCAAGATGGGCCGCGACCGCAAGTCGCAGGCGATCTTGCCGCTGCGTGGCAAGATCTTGAACGTGGAGCGCGCGCGTCTCGAAAAGATGCTCGGCAGCGAGCAAGTCGGCACGCTGATCATGGCGCTCGGCTGTGGTGTGGACGGCGGCGGCAACTTCGAGATCGACAAGTTGCGCTACCACCGCGTCATCATCATGACTGACGCTGACGTGGACGGTTCCCACATCCGCACGCTGCTGTTGACGTTCTTCTACAGGCAGATGGGGGAGCTGATCCGTCGCGGGTACCTCTACATCGCGCAGCCGCCGCTCTACAAAGTGAAGCGTGGCAAGCGGGAGGTGTTCCTGAAGGACGACGCTGCGCTGTCGACGTTCGTGCTCGACGCGGGCGTGGATGGTCTGGTGCTGCGTACGAGCGATGCGAAGACCACGCTTACCGGGCAACCGTTGCGCGCGTTTTTGGATGAGCTGCTGCGCTTCCGCGAGCTGAGCGAGCGGTTGCGGCGCTTGGCTGAGCCGTCAGTCGTCAAGGCGACCGTGCGCGCGACCGCGCTCGACGTGGATGCGTTGCACGATCAGGCGCGCGTGGAGCAAGCGCTCACGCAGCTGGAAGCGGCGCTCAAGAACGCGCATCCAGACGTGGCGTTCACGCTGACGATCAAGGACGACCCCGAGCACAGCTCGAAGAAGATCGAAGTGCAGTCGCGCGCCGGCGTAGCGAGCCGCATCTCGAACGTCGACCATGCGCTGCTCAGCACGACCGACTTCCGCAGGTTGCGCGAGCTGCAGACCAGCTTCGTCGCGCTCGGCGCGGCGCCGTTCCTTGTGAGTGACGGTGAAGATGGCGAGGCAGCACAGCTTCCAGACCTCGATGCGGTCTGGCAAGAAGTTGATAGGCGTGGCCACAAGGGCATGCAGCTGCAGCGCTACAAGGGCCTCGGCGAGATGAACGCCAATACGCTCTGGGACACCACGATGAACCCAGAGACGCGCGTACTCTTGCAGGTCCGCATCGACGACGGGTTGGAGGCCGAAAAGCTCTTCAGCGTGTTGATGGGCGACCAAGTCGAGCCCCGACGCGAGTTCATCGAACAAAACGCGATGGACGTACGGAACCTCGATATTTGAGCGAGCCTAGTCGGCGCTTCGCGATCAAGCGTTGAGCGGCCATGTGCCGCTCAACGCGCGTGTTCACGGCTGGCATCCGCCGCCCTCAGCGGCGACCCAAGACCCGGCGTAACGCGCGCGACCTTGGTGCGTGCGCAACCAACGGCGAAGCGCGCGCGGTGGGCCTGCGGACCGGCAGCACGCACTTGTCGCCGCTGTGGATGTGCCGGCGCTCGTGTTCAAGGTATCCACGAGAGAACCGATGCGCGAAGCTATCCAGCTCCCGCTCGATCTCTGCGGTCAACCATCCGCGGACGGCGTGACCCTCTACCTCGCGGGAAGGCGTGGATCACTGTGGCGTGTGCCGCTGTGAAACGTGTCGCGCTTAGCGGCGGTCGAGGGTGCGGTAGACTGCTCTATCGCCGCGCCGCTCTTGGCTGCAGTGCCATTCGCTTGGGTTGAGCTCGGGAAAGTAGCTGTCGCCTTTGACTGCTTCGTCGAGCACGGTGAGCTCGATGCGTGTGGCGAGGGGGAGGGACTCGGCGTAGAGCTGGCCGCCGCCGATCATGCGTGGCTCAGGATCGGTTTGGCGCGCGAGCTGGAGCGCTTCCTCTAGGCTGTGCGCGACCTCGGCGCCTTGGAAGGCGACGCCTTGTTGGCGCGTGACCACGATGTTTCTGCGATTGGGCAGCGGCCTGCCGAGCGACTCCCACGTGAGCCGGCCCATGATGATCGCGTGACCGCGCGTGACTTGGACGAAGTGCTTGCGGTCTTCGGGCAGGTCCCAGGGGATCTTGTTGTCGCGGCCGATCACGCGATTTTGCGCCATCGCGCACACCAACACCAACGGCTCTCGTTCACTCAAACAGCTACCTCGGCGCGGATATGTGGATGCGGATCGTAACCTTCGATCTTGATGTGCTCGTAGCGGAACGAGAACAGATCTCTCACGGACGGATCGAGCGTTAGCTTGGGCAGCGGGCGCGGCGTGCGTGAGAGCTGCTCGCGCGCTTGATCGAGGTGATTCTTGTACAAGTGTGCATCGCCCAAGGTATGGACGAAGTCGCCCGGTTTGAGGTCGCTGACGTGCGCGACCATGCAAGTCAGTAGCGCGTAGCTTGCGATGTTGAACGGCACACCGAGAAAGATGTCCGCGCTGCGCTGGTACAGCTGACAGCTGAGCTCACCGTCTTGCACGTAGAACTGAAAGAGCGTGTGACAAGGCGGCAGCGCCACCATCTCCGCTTCGATCGGATTCCAGCCGCTCACGATCAAGCGGCGGCTGTGCGGGTTCTTCTTGATCTGGTCGAGCACCGCGCTCAGCTGATCGTAACCGTCGCGCTTGTAGCTGCCGTCGGCTTGCCGAGTCGCACCGAAGTTGCGCCACTGGTGCCCGTACACCGGGCCCAGATCGCCAGGCTGTCGGCCGAAGCGCGCGCATTGTTCCGGCGTCGCCCACTCGTTCCAGATCGACACGCCTTGCTCGTTGAGCGAGGCATTCTGCGTATCACCGGCGATGAACCAAAGCAGCTCGTGAATGATCGAGCGCAGATGCAGCTTCTTGGTCGTCAGAAGCGGAAAGCCCTCGCGGAGCGAAAAGCGCATCTGGTGCCCGAAGATGCCCTTTGTCCCGACACCCGTCCGGTCGGAACGCTCGCGGCCGTGCTCAAGAGTAGTTCGCAGCAGATCGAGGTAGGCTTGCACGCGACGTCCTGGGTGAAATCGCGCGCAGCATAGCGCAACAAGCGGTGCCGATCCGTACCTTCCACCCCTTCTTTGTAAGGGGTTTTCGCTGCGAGGGGGCTGACTTGCCAGCGGCCGCGGGCGCGCGCGTAGCAGCTCCTCTACAGCCAGATCGCGCGAGGTCGGTACCAGGCGCACCTTCTGGCGCAGACTCCTTGCCCATAGCTCGGGTCCGAAGAGCGAAGAATTATCGCCAAGGACTGCCAGGGGCGCCGAAGAACGCCACGAGAACTATTTGAATTCTCTTGGCGTCTCCTGGCGAACAATCTCGTTCCGGCCACTCGAGTCAGCGGGCTCGGCCTGACCTCAGCGGACGACGTTTTTTGCGGCGAGCCGAGGAAAAATCGGCACAAACTGTGCCCCCGGATGTTTAGGTACGAGCCTCTGTGACCTTCAAGTTCGAACATGTCGAGACCCGCGCGCTGAGCAAAGTGTACGGGCCCACGCGGGCGCTGACCGGGGTGGACGTGCGCTTCGAGCGTGGGCAGGTCACGTCTGTGGAAGGACCGAACGGATCGGGCAAGAGCACGCTGCTTTCGCTGCTCGGCATGCTGGCGCGGCCTTCCAAGGGCGACATCTTCTTTGGCGAGCGCGCGATCTCGCGCGCGCCGTCGCTGCGAGCGGCGGTCGGTGTGCTCGGGCACGCGCCGATGATCTATCCCGACCTGAACGCGATCGAGAACTTGCGGCTGTTCGCGCAGCTGTACGCGCTCGAAAACACCACAGAGAAACTGCAGCAACTGTCGGACAGATTCGGTCTCGGCAGCTGGGCCGAGCGTCCAGCGCGCACCTACTCGCGTGGACAACTGCAGCGCGTCGCGCTCGCACGCTCGATCTTACATGCGCCGCAGCTGCTGTTGCTCGATGAGCCCTCCACGGGCCTCGATGTCGCGTCGGTCGAGCGGCTGACGGCGGCGGTTGAAGCAGAACGCGCGCGCGGGGCGATCATCGTACTCGTCACGCACGACGACCCATTGCGCGATCGCCTGGCCGACCGACGCATCAAGCTCGCGCACGGACGCGTAGTGCGAGAGCAGGCGCAGCCATGAGCTTGTGGCGCGCTGCATTGCTCGTGCTGCGGAAAGACCTGCAGATCGAGCTTCGGACCGGTGAGGTCACCGTGACCACAGGGTTGTTTGCAACCTTGGTCACGCTGCTCGCGTCATTGTCATTCTTCATAGACGAAGCGACCGCGCGTTTGGTTGCGCCGGGTGTGTTGTGGGTGAGCGTCGCGTTTGCAGGCGTGCTCGCGATGGGCCGCACCTGGAGCCGCGAGCGCGACAACGACGCGTTTCGCGGGCTGATGCTCTCCCCGGCACCGCGCTCAGCGCTGTACGTGGGCAAGCTGCTCGGAACCCTAGTATTCCTCGCCGTGGTCGAGAGCGTGGTGTTGCTGGAAGTCGGCGTGTTGTTCAACCTGGACCTCCTGCCAGTGCTCGGGCCGATGCTGCTTCTGCTCGTGCTGGGCACGATCGGCTTCGCTGCAGCTGGCAACTTGTTCGCAGCCATGGGCGTCAGGACAAGCGCGAGAGACCTCGTGCTCGCAGTCGCGCTATTTCCGGTGATCGCGCCAGCGCTACTGTGCGGAGTGATCGGTACACGTGAGTTGCTCGCTGGCGCGCCTTTTCAGGACATTTTGGCTTGGGTCAAGATCTTGGTCGCGTGCGACCTGACATTTGTCACTGCGGGAATCTTACTGTTCGAGCCGCTGCTCTCGGACTAGCGCACCCACATACCGAACGCATGCCTGTGGTCGTGGTTGACGACCCGTCATCGCAATGCTGCCCCAGCTGCTGAGCGCCAACGCGGTGGGCGTACGGACCAAACTCGCTGGTTACCGTCCGGTCATGTTGGTCACCGCTTCGTGATTTGGCTGCAGCGGTGCGCGGCCTCAGATTCGGGAGCGTGAACCGACCGCGGGGACAGCGGTGGGGATGGGCGTCGGTTCACCTCTAATTCCAAGGACCGAACATGTCGATTGATCACGACCAGAGATGGCGCGCGCGAGCGCTATTTGCGCTGCAAGCGTTAGCGGTGGGTTGCGCTCCGGAGACGGTACCAGCCGCCTCGGCGGCCCACGCTGCACCGCCTAAAGCAAACCCACTCGGCGGGGAGACAGCTTTCGCCGAAGCCGAGGGCGCATCCGGAGCCGAGGAAAGCCCCGTGACGGCCGTACGCTATCTGAGCTCGGTGAACCAACCGGTCCCGCCTAAAGAACGCGTGGCCTGGCCCCATGGCGCGAAGTCGGTTCCCGTCGACAAGCTCGGCAGCATCACGGGCGAGGTCTACGACGCGGTCACCGACAAACCCATCGCGCTGGGCACAGTCGAAACCGCTGCGCCTTGCACGGGCGCTGGTTGTGCGAGCGCCTCTGCGGTGTCTGCAGGCAAGACGATCGCCATGCTGAGCAGCGGCGTGTTTGTCTTCGACGCTCATGCAGCCAGTCCGGCGAAGCTCGCGCTCGAAGGAGATTCGGCATTCACCATCAGCGCCACCGGCTACGAAACTATCGTGTTCGCACACGGGCCACACGGCAGCGCAGCTGCGAGCGACGGTAAGGCAGTCACCAAGTTCCCGCGCCTGTATGGATCACGCGTTGCCGCGATGCCGGATTCAAGGCGATCGAGCCCGATAATCTAGACTCTTACAGTCGGGCAGGTGGCGCTTTCAGCGCTGACGCGGCAGCACAGTACATGCAGCAGTTCGTCGCGGAAGCGCACGCGCAAGGACTCGCGGTGGCGCAGAAAAACGCCGCGGAATGGGCGCGCGACGGGCGTGCGGAGAGCGTGGCTTTCGACTTCGCGATCATCGAAGAACCCTAAACCCTACATAAAGCGTTCGAACGCAGCGATCGAAAGGGCGGCGCCCCAATCGCGGGGGCCGTCTACGCGCATGCGGACGACGCCATCCCCATCGATCACCCATGTCTCGGGGAAGAGCTTCGAGCCGTACTGCTCTTTGATCACTTTTTTCGAGGGATCAAACAGCACCTTCAGGTTAGACCGCGGCGGAAAGATCGCGGCCACGGTGGCCCAGTCTTTATCGGTCGTGATCGCGACGAGCTCGATGTCTTGGCGCTTCTTCGCGATGTCCGCGAGCGTGATCAAGCTCGGCATCTCTTCGACGCAAGGCTGACAGGTGATGGTCCAGAAGTTCATCACCACGATCTTGCCGCGCTGATCCTTCAGCCTCCACGGCTTGCCGTCTTTGTCTTCCAACGTGAAGTCAGGCGCGAGCAGGCCATCGCCGAGGTAATGCATCTCGGTCTTCTGACCTTGCGAGAGCGCATTGAACGCCTGGTCGCCAAGCATCGCGCGCAGCGGTCCTTCGCGCCTCCGCACTTCGCCATCGGCCATCGCGCGCGCGAACACGAACACAAACGGTGCACCCAAAATCAAGACCAACAGTGCCGCCCAGAGCTCGCGGTTTTTGGCTTTCGTGTCATTCACTGCAGGGGCGTTCGTCGGCATGAGGCGGGCTCCGATAAAGATCAGCTGGAGAGCGAAGGCAGGGGGTCGGAAACAACCCGCGGTCTTATGCGTTCATTCCCGAGCAAAAGGTAGACGCCTTGCTCATCTTCTCGCAGCAACGTCTCTAGCTGCTGCATCGCGAAGCGCTCGAAGCGTGCGGTGTACGTGCCGTCGCGCGCGTCGCAATACAGAGCGCCTTCGGGACCTTGGCGCAGGCTAGCCGCTCGTAGCAGCTCGGTTCGGCCGTCCGAGAGCTGCAGCTGCAGCTGCGTGGGTTCAATCGTCACTGTACGCACGAACAGCGGTGGGCCTTCGAGTGTGAAGTAGGCCCAGTTGATATCATTACGCAAACACCAGCGACCGTCTTCGGCGCGCTCGACCCAGCTGTCGAAGGCCTTGGTGAGGCCTACATGCTCTAGCGGGTCTGGCCCGTCGAACCAACGTCCGAGAGCATCACGTCGGATCGTGGTCTCGCGCGTGCGTCCTGTGAGAAATTGGCTGGGATCCATGCCTTAGGTCTTACCACACGCATGGCGGTCGTGCGCTGCGAGCGGCGCGTACACGCGCGGACAGGCGTGACCTGAAAGACTGTCCTTAGCGTCTGGTCGTGCTACACAAATTGGCTCGTGATTCCGCGGGTCGCGTGGGAGTAGAAGTGAGCGACGGTCGCAAAAAGAAGCGCATGTCATTGCGGCGTCGGTTGCTGTTCTTGGCCATCGCGATCGTGCTCTTTCCGTTCGCGCTCGCAGGCCTCGCGCGCACGCCGTTCATGCGCGAGTACGCGCGTCAGCAAGCTGTCAAAGCGATCCAAAACGAGCTGGGCCTGAGCGGTCTGATCGAGGACATCGACATCGAGACGCGCACGCTCACGTTCGTCGCGAGCGAGATCGTCTTAGACCATCCGCAGCACGGTCGCTTCGTGGAAGCGAAGCAGCTGCGCATTCGGCCTTCGTGGTGGGCGTTGCTGCGCGGCAAGATCGACTTGCACAACATCAGCATCATCGGCGCATCGGTCTGGCTGGAGCTGCGCGATGGCAAGCTGATCAACGGGCCTGTCGTGAAGGCATCGCCCAGCGCCGGGCCGATCAGCGTGGATCTGCCGTTCAACAAGCTGTGGGTGAAGCGCTCGAACCTGTACGTAGGCGCAGAGGAACACGGCTGGGCGCAGCTCTCGGACATCGACATCTACCTCGATTCGACGCGCAGCGACGCGCTAGGCGCTGAGCTGCACTCGCCGCGCGGCAAGGTGCACCACAAGCTCGGTGAAGATGAGATCGAAGATCTGCAGCTGAACGCGCGGGTCACCGGCGACAACATCCAAGTCGAGCTGCTGCATCTGCGCGGCGCGGACGTGAGCGTCGCGCTGCGGCGTGCGCGCGTGCAGCTGTCAGCGGCAGGCGCGCTGCCCACCGATTACCAGGGCGAGGTGGAGCTGGGCATCGACCTCAGCCAGCTCGCGCGCTGGCCGCTGCCCGTCAAGCTGCCGTCGCTCTCGGGCAAGGTCGGCGTGCTCGCGCAGCTGCACAACAACGAGCGTGAAGGCCTGACGGTCGACGGTCACGTGAACATGGCGCGCGTCATGCTCGACCAATACGGCTTCGGCGACGACTTCAAGCTGGACGTGAAGCTCAAAGACAACTTGATCCGCTTCAGCGGTGTCTCGGAGCTGATCCGCAAGGGCGGGCGCGTCGAGCTGGATGGCAGCTTGGAGCTAACACCCAAGCTGCCTTTGAGCGTGCGCACGCGCGTGTTCGACCTGGAGTTCGCCAAGCTGATGGAGCAGCTGGGTGTCACGCCGAACGCGATCGTCGAGTGGCGCATAGGCGGCGGCTTGGAGCTGCACGGCACGCTCAATCCGCTGTTGTTGCAGGGTCCACTGCGCATGCCGACCACAGACTTCAAGGTGCTGACCGATGCTTGGCACCTGCAGCCGAAGAGCATCTTCGGCATCGCGAGCGGGATGCTCAACGGCACCGTCGCAGTGAAGCCTGCGGGCATCTACTTCCTCGACACCGAGCTGAGCCTACGCCGCTCTAAGCTGCACGTGGACGAGGTGCTGCTCGGATTCGACAACTCATTTCGCGTGCGTGCGGTCGGCGAGGTCGTCGATCTGCACGACGCATCACCGCTGGTCGACTTCCCGATCGCAGGCAACGGTCAGTTCGATGTGAAGGTCGATGGCACGTTTCAAGAGCCCAAGGTGGGAGGACACCTGCGCTTCGATAACTTCAGCTTCGGCACTTATCCGTTCGGCGACGTGGAGTCGGACTACGTGCTCGAGCGCAACGTGCAGGCTGTGCGCTTTCCCGAGATGCTCGCAAAGAAGGGCAAGAGCCGCTATCGCGCGACCGACTTCGTGCTCGACTTCAACGATCGCAGGCTCGCGCTCGACGCTGCCATCAGCTTCGAGGGTTTCGCGCTGCAAGACTTCTATCACGTCTTCCACTTCGAGAACGACGAGCGCTTCACGCCCTATCAAGCCTCGGTGACCGGGACGGCGCAGGTGCGTTACACGCTGGATTTCCCGGGCGACGGCCCGCGCGGCACGATGCACGCCGACCTCGACCTCGGGCTCGACGAAGCCAACATCTCGGGCTTTCAGTTCAGCGGCGGCGAGGCTATCGGCTCGTGGCACTGGCGCGATCACGCGCTCGGCTATCGCGGTGGTCAGCTGGAGGTCGAGCGCTTTTCGCTGAAAAAAGGCGAAGGCACGGTCAACATCTCTGGTCGCATGGGGTACGGCGGCAAGATGGACATGGTCTTCGTGTCCGACAAGGTCGCGCTGCGCGAGATGGAAGGGCTCGGCGATCGGCTCGAAGGCCTCGGCGGAACGTTTGCGACCGCTGGCACGGTCAAGGGCGATGCAGCGATGCCGCGCATGGAGATGGAGCTGACGGCGACAGGCCTCAGCTACAACGGCGAGCTGCTCGGCAACTCGCGCGGCTACGTGTTGCACACGCACAAGAACGATCCGTTCGTCAAGGAAGCGCTGACTTGGGAGCCAGGCGCTGCGCCGAAGGACGCTGTGTGCCCGAACGCGCGCGAAGGTTTGGCGCGCGCCGAGTGGCCCTCCGATCCGCCGATGCACACGATCGAAGGCTTGATGCCCGCGCTGCAAACGCCGATGGCTTTCATCGTGTGTGGCAGCGCGCTCGGCGGCCGGCTGCAATACGATCTCGCGTTTGGAAGGACCAAGAGCTCTCCGCTTCGCGGCGAGCTGCGCATGCGCGAGCTGCCGTTGGCTAAGCTCGTACCGCGTAGCTCGCTTGCCGCTGACAGCGGCGCGCTCACCGGCAGCATTCGCTTCACCGACGGCGCGATGTTCGAGCCCTCGCTGCTCGCCGGCAGCTTGCATTTGGACAAAGTCACGCTGGGCCAGGCGGGTGTGATGCTGGAGAACGCGGGGCCGATCGACGTGCAGTTCGGCGGCGGGCGCTTCGATCTCGCGCAGGCTGCGTTCATCGGTCCGGCCACTGAGGTCACATTGTCGGGCGGCGGCTCGGTGCTCACCGGCCTCGGCATGAACATCTCGGGCAGCGTGGATCTCGGCATTTTGCAGACGTTCAGCAGCCGCGTGAGCTCATCGAGCGGCAGCGTACAGTTCGACATCAAGGTCAGCGGCGACGCAAACAAGCCAGCGATCTTTGGGCAAGCGACCGCGGAGGGCGCAGGCCTCAAGCTCGCCGACGTGCCGTATCCGGTGGACGACATCGACGCGCGCATCACGTTTAGCGCGGAGCGTGTGCTGATCGAGAGCATCACCGCGCGTGTTCTCTCAGGAACGTTGTCGCTGCAGGGCGTCGCCGCGTTGCAGGGCCGCGACCTCGGCAGTTTTCGCTTCGAGCTCGTGGGCGACCGTATGTTTGCGAGCCCGCGCGAAGGCATCGAGGTCGGCTTCGGAGGGCAGGGCGAGCTGAGCTGGAAGCAGGGTGACCGCTTGCCCAAGCTGCGCGGCACGCTGCGCTTGGGGCGTACGCACTACACGCGCCCGATCTCGATGGGCACGACGCTGGGCGACTTGACCAAGAAGGGCCGCGTTGATGTCGCGACGTACGACCCCGAGCTCGATCATGTCGCGCTCGACGTGCGCATTCAGCAGAGCGAGCCGATGCGCGTCGACAACAACTTGATCGAAGCGGAGATCGTGATCGACGACGGCAAGGAGCCGTTTCGGCTGCTCGGCACCGATCAGCGCTTCGGTGTGCTCGGCAACATGGACATTCGGCGCGGCACGATCCGCGTGCGCGATCGTCCGTTTACGATCAAGACCGGCGAGATCGACTTCAACAGCTCAGCGCGCGTCGAGCCACGCTTCGATGTGCGCGCGGACACTGACGTGCGCCGCAACACGCAGCGCAACCAGGAGAACTGGCGGATCGGTGTGCACTCTTGGGGCACGCCCGAGTCGTTCCAGTTCGAGCTGACTAGCGACCCGTATCTCTCCGAAGACGACATCGCGCTGCTCTTGGCTGTGGGCTCGACGCACACCGAGCTCGCGCAGATGGCTGCGAGCAATCTCACGAGCACGGCGGCGCTCGAAGCGCTCGCGACAGTGACCGGTGTCGAGCGCGAGGTGAAGCGCGCGCTGCCTGCGATCGACGAGCTGCACATCGCGAGTGCGTACTCTCCGCGGACGTTGCGCACCGAGCCGCAGCTGCACTTGGGCAAGCGCGTCGCGGATCGCGTCCGCCTGAGCGCGTCGACGGCGCTGTCGCAAGCGCGCGACTTCAGCACAGGGGTCGACTACCAAATCAGCGACAAGACCAGCGTCGGCGCGCGCTACAACAACAACACAAAGCTGAGCTATTCGCAGCTTGGAGACGTCGGCGTAGACGTCAAATGGCGTCTCGAGTTCGACTGACGACGGCCAAAACACGCGCGCGTAGCGGTGATTCTGGGCTACCCTGCGGGCCGCGAGGTGTTGGGCTTGCGGCGAGCGCTCCTGGGAGTTTGGTCATGGCTATGCTGGGCCCTTGTGGTCGGCTTGCTTGCGCTCATGCCCAGCCGCGTGCTCGCAGAGATCCCGGAGGAGCTGCGCGGTCAGCCTGTCATGGGCATTCGCGTCGCGGGCGAGAGCGCGCAGATCGCGGATCCTGAGATCAGCGGCATCGTGCTCGGCGAGCCGCTGACCCGCGCGCTCGTGCGCTCCGCGATCTTCAAGTTGTTCGAGAGCGGGCGCTGGGTCGACGTGCAAGTCGAGGCCGAGCCTGCAGCCGATGGCGTCGTGCTGGTGTTCTACCTCGAGCCACGCATCAGCCTGCGCCGAGTCGAAGTGCGCGGCCACAACAAGCTCGATGAGCAGGCGGTTCGCGATGCCTTGTCGCTCGGCGCCGGCACCGAAGTGCGCGTGGATGCGCTGCCAGCGCTCGAAGCAAACGTACGCAAGGCCTACGCCGAGCGCGGCTTTCTTGGCGCACGCGTCGCGCTGCACTTCCGCGACACCGATGATCCCTCGCAGAAAGTCCTGCTGGTCGATGTCGACGAGGGCGAGACCACCCGCATCTCCGAGCTGCGCTGGACCACCGGCGCACCGCTCGGCGACGCCGTATTCGAAGCCATGGGCCTCGCCCCCGGTGAGGTGCTCGACCGAAGAATTATCAGCGACGCGATCCTGAGCGGCGAGCGCTACTTGCGCGCGGAGCATTATTTAGAGGCACACATCGAGAGCCCCGTGATCACCTACCGCGACAGCGGCGCAGTGCTCACGTTCCCGCTGCATCTTGGCCCGCATTATCGTATCGAGGTCCGCGGCGCGACGCCGCTCAAAGCGACCGACATCGCGGAGACCGTGCTGCTCGTCGATGCGCCGCTGACGGCTGAGCTGATCGACGTGATGCCCGAGCGCATCAAGGACATCTACGCCAAGAACGGCTTTCTGAACGCACGAGTACGGGTCCAGCGCGTGCGCCAGTCGGGCGGCCGCGGGCTCTTGTCGGTGCGAATCGATCCCGGCCTGCAGGTCGAGGTCGCCGTGATCACGTTCCCGGGCGCGCACCACTTCCAGACCGGGTTTCTGCGCGAGCAGGTCGAAAGCTACCTGGACGAAGCGCTGCCAGGCGGCGGGCCGATCACCACCGTCGACTCCGAGGTTATCTCTCGCGCGATCGCAGGGCCGCAGCCCGTGCCCACACGCGCAGTGCCCCGCCCGCAAGAGCAAGACCCCGAAAAGACCTACTACGCGCCAGTCTACAGCGAGGCGATCAAGCACATCACCGAGCTCTATCAAGCCGCAGGCTACCTCACGGCCGAGGTCGGACCGGCGAGCTTACGCATGTTGGACGGCACGCACGCGACCGTGAACATACCGATCGTCGAAGGTCCGCAGACCTTGCTTTACGCGGTGGTGTTGAACGGACAGGAGCACATCGGCGCGCAAGAGCTGCTGCTCGCGAGCGGCATGCAACGCGGCGCGCCGTTCTCGTATTTGCTCTTGGAAGAAGCGCGCTCGCGCATGCAAGAGGTCTATCAAGAGCGCGGCTACATGTTCGTACGCATCGAGCCGGGTGTCGCGTTCTCGGCCGATCGCACGCGCGCCGAAGTCACATTCCACGTGGTGGAAGGCTTCCGCGTGAAAGTCGGCGACGTGATCGTGCAGGGCGCAGAGCGCACAGACCCTGCGTTCATCCGTACATTGCTCGCAATCAAATCGGGCGATGTATTTCGCCCGAGCCTCGCACACGAGAGCGAGCGCACCTTGGCTGTGCTCGGCGTGTTCACCGGCATCGCAGTGCGCCTCGAAGAACCCGACTTGCCCGCGCGCGTGAAGCGCGTGTTCATCACGCTCACCGAACGCTCCAACCAGTACATCGACTTCAGCGCGGGCCTCAGCACCGGACAGGGAGTGCGCGGCGGCTTCGACTACGGCTACCGCAACTTGTTCGGCCGCGGTGTTGGCCTCAGCCTGCGCGTACAGTTCGGCTATCAGCTATTGCTCGTCGATCCACTGCGCCAGTCGTTCGACGACTTGCTCTTCGCCGATCGCCTCGAGCGCAACATCACGCTCGGCTTCGTCATGCCGAGGCCACCGTTTTTCAGCTCGACGCGCGTGAACCTGGATCTGGTCCACGTGCGCGACAACGAGCTGACGTTCGGCCTCGACAAGAACGGCCTGACCCTGACGTTCACCGAAACGCCATGGCCGAAGGTGACCGTGCTAGAGGCGATCGATCTCGAGCACAACGACGTCGGTCTGTTCAAAGGCCAGACATTGCAGACCGTGATCGATGCGGCTGCAAATATGCCGCGCGTGCAGCGCCTCTTGCGCGTGCCCACGGGCAACACCACGATCGTGGCCTTTCGCTTGAGCGTCAGCTACGACGAGCGCGACAGTCCATTTTTGCCCACGCGCGGCTTCTTCCTGTCTGCGTCGGGCGAAGTCGCGAGCACGCTGTACGTCGACAGCCCCGAGTACCGGAGCCGTTACCTGAAGCTGCAAGCGACGGGCAGCGCGTACTTGCCGCTGGGCCGCTCGGTCGTCCTCGCAGGCCAGGTGCGCGTCGGCCGCATCCTGCACCTCGGTGGATCGACCTATACTTTTCCGAATCGCGCCTTTTTCTTGGGCGGCGTCGACACGATGCGTGGCTACTACCAAGACTCCCTGATGCCGCAAGATGTGGTGGATGGCATCTTTGCAAATGGCCTGAATACGCTCGACGCGCTCACCAGCGTGGTCCGTTCAGGTGATGCATTCGTTCTGCTTCGAGGCGAATTGCGCTTCCCGGTCTACGGACCGATTGGCATCGGTCTATTCGCTGATTTCGGTAACTTGTGGAGAGACGCGAACGAAATGTCGCTCGTGCTGCAGCCCACGGCGGGCGCGGGCCTACGTGTCAGCACGCCAGTCGGCCCAATTGCCTTGGATTACGGCATCGTGCTGTGGCGCCGTTCCGTCGTCCAAGAACCTTTCGGAACGCTACATTTCTCGATCGGTCTGTTCTGATCGTACACGTAGACACACCCATTTTTGCGGGTCTGGGCGGCTCCACGCGGTGGCGTTGACAGACGCCCGGCAATTCTCAATATTTCCCGGCCGGCCGCGCGAGCGCTGCAGTTGAGTTGCACGCGCGGTTCGATCAACATGAGAGGATGCGGATGAAAGAACACCTGATCGACAAGCGCGTGGTTCAGCGAGCCTTGCAAGAAGGGCTGCTCGACAAGGAGGCTTATCAACGCATGCTCGATGAACTGCCGGACCTGAGCCACAAGGTTCAGACCGTCGCAGAATCACAGGCACTCGAAGCTGCGAGTCAGGCACGGCAAGAACGTCTGGCGGCTTCGGCCTCCGGCTCAGCGGCTGAGGACCTCTCGTACGACGATGACGACGATGACGACGAGGACGACGAAGACGACGAAGACGATGATGTCGACGCGGAAGAGCTCGACGCGGCGGCCCCTGCACCTGCTGCACCTGCTGCCGAACCGGGTGCACCGGCTGCCCCTTCCACGGGTGGCCACAACGTCTCAGACACGCTGGAGATGGAGCGTCCGCGCATCCCCGGCTCGTACACGCCGCCTGACTACTGAGACTACTCCATCGTGCCCGAACGCTCGCGATGCAGCCCGCATCGCGAGCGCTTGTCGTTGTCCTTGTCGTAGACAGAGAGTGCTGCTCGCGCGGAGTGCTGTGCTACAAGTAGCGTTTCGCGGAGAAGCACATGGTGGACGAAACCGACGTGGAAAGCGAAGACGAGCTGGTCGAGCCTGAAGACTTCCAGCCGATGAGCTTCAACATCTTTGTCTTGTCGCTCAATGCTTCGGCGCTGATCCACCTCGGTGAATCGCGCGAAGCAGGTGTTCCGGCCGAGCCCGTGAACCTGCCGCTCGCGCGCCAGACCATCGACATTCTCTCGATGCTCGAAGAGAAGACGCGCGGAAACCTGAGCGGCGAGGAAGAGCGCCTGCTCCACCAGATTTTGTTCGACCTGCGCTTGCGCTGCTCGCGCCGCGCTAGCGGGTGATGGGGCTCGAACTGGGCGCCTTAAACACACCGCCGCGCGCCAGCCGAGAGGTCAGTCTCAGTCGGTGCGCGGTAGAGGTGGTGGTACTCAACGCATACGTGCGTAAGGCCGTGTGGGCCTTAGCGACGCGTTCGTACCGGGATGGGCAAGGGCTCCGGATGAGCAAGCCCTTCGATCGTACCTACCAGTTCATCGACCATATCGCGGAGACGCTCTTTGATGCGGTCGGTCAACGGCTTTTTGGGTCGCTTCTCGTTTTCACCCATGCTTTACGCCTGAAGTTCAGTATGGGCCCTGGGGACTGTGAGTCAACTGTGCGGCGCCGATTTGGCAATTCTCGCACAGCAGCAGTGTGCGTATGAGGAGGCTGGGTCCATGCATGTGCATCTGATTGGTGTCGCGGGGACAGCGATGGGCTCGCTCGCAGGCTTATTGAAGCGGGCAGGACATCGCGTGACCGGCAGCGACAGCGCGTTCTATCCCCCGATGGGAGACGCACTGGCGCGTTGGGGCATCGAAACGTTTCAAGGCTTCGACCCGAAACATTTGCAGCCGGCGCCGGACCTGGTCGTCGTGGGCAACGTCTGTCGCTCCAGCAACGTGGAGGCGCGCGCGGCCATCGATGGAGGGATGCCCTATACGTCGCTGCCCAAGGCTCTGGCGCAGTTCTGCTTGGATGGCCGGCGCAGCTTCGTGATTGCGGGCACGCACGGAAAGACCACCACCACAGCGCTGTGCGCGCACCTCCTGGACCAGGTGGGCCTCGAGCCGGGCTACCTGATCGGCGGCATTCCGCTGGGTTTTAGTGAGAGTTTTCGCGGGGCCGCCGCTGGGGCGCCGTTTGTGATCGAAGGCGACGAGTACGACAGCGCGTTCTTCGAGAAAACGCCGAAGTTTTGGCACTACCAGCCCGAGGTCGCGATCATCCAAGCGATCGAATACGACCATGCGGATATCTATCCGGACATGGCTAGCTATCGCGCTGCATTCGAAGAGTTTGTGCGGCGTTTGCCGGCTTCGGGTGTGCTCGTCGCGAATGCGGCTGACCCTGAGGTGCGCGCGGTGGCGAAGCACGCGGCTTGTCGCGTGAGTTACTACGCGGTGGATGGTGAAGATACGGGCGAGGTTGTGCCCGAGTGGTTGATCGCGCCTGCGCCTGTGACGGGTGGGATGTTGCCGTTCGACTTGTTCCTTGGGGGCACGTCGTGCGGGCGGTTTTTCTCGCCGATCTTCGGCACGTACAACTTGAAGAACGCGGTCGCTGCGCTCGCGTTGTGTGCGCTGGCGACGAGTGCTGAGCTGCCGCGCCTTGGGCAGGCGTTGACGCGGTTCGCTGGCGTGAAGCGCCGCCAAGAGCTGCGAGGCACCGCGGATGGCGTGCGGGTTTACGACGACTTCGCGCATCATCCGACGGCGGTGCAAGAGACGCTGCAAGGTTTTCGCGCGCGTCATCCGGAGGGTCGGTTGATCGCAGTGTTCGAGCCGCGCAGTGCGACAGCTTCGCGCAGGATCCATCAGGAAGCGTATGCGCATGCGTTCTCCTCTGCGGATGAGATTCTGCTAGCACCGGTAGGGCGGAGTGAAATCCCCGAGGCTGAACGGCTAGACCTCGTGCATCTAAAGCGTGATCTAGAGGCGGCTGGCAAATCCGTGTACCTCGGCGACAGCATCGATGCGCTCGGGCAGCGCATCGGCGAAATCGCTAAGTCCGGCGACACAGTCGTAGCGATGTCGAACGGAGCTTTCGGCCAAATTCACGACAAAGTGTTGTGCACACTCGCCTGTCGCGCCCGCCGCGCGGCGGAGTAAGTGACTGATGGTTGCGGGCTGTTGGTCCTCAGCTCGTTCCGCTGACTCGCGTCTGCAGCAACTCGACTGACCCGCGGTCGATGCTGGCGTGGTGGCTCGCATCCTAAAGTTCGCGCTCCTGCTCGTCGCGCTGCTCGTCGCGTGCATGGTGACGTGGCTGACGACAATCAGCGCTTTTATCGCGCGCGGTAGCGACGTGATCACGTTCATCTACGGCGTCTCGCTCGCCAACCGCGTGGTCACCTTGGTCTGCGTGGCTGGTGTTTGGATCGCCAGTGTCTGGATCCCGAAGATGACCGCGTGGCGACGATGGGGCCTGCGCTGCGTCGGCTTGCTTGCGCTCGCTCTCGCGACGCATCTCGTCGTGTTCAATGAAAGGGAGGGAACCGTCGAGGAGTGGTGGCTACTCGTCCCCTTCGAGCACGCTCGAGGCAACGTTGCCGAGGGCCTCTCGCTCGACTGGGTAAGAAGCGATTGGCCTCTTGGCATAATCCTCACGCATCGACGATCTGGTGAGCGCAGCGTCGTCTTCACCGGCATTTGGCCATGGAGCGTAAACATCGCGCCAAGCCTGGAGCTACATCGCCTTTGAGATTGAGCAGTCGCGTCAGAAGAGATCGGTGACGATCGAGTCGAGATGGAGCCAGCGTTGCTTGGGTACGCGTAGGTGATCGGCTTCGATGACTACGTTGCCGCGTGAGAGGGCGCGTTCCAGCGCTTTGCTGCGGCCTTTGAGCGGATCGATGGCGGCGCGTTCTGCTGTGCGCTTGAGGTTTACGCCTTCTTCGGTGCGTAGGCCGAGGAGCAACGCCTCGCGGACGAGTGCTTCGCCGTCGAGGTCTTCCGATTCGCTGCACAGCGCTTCGAGGCTTTGAGCGTTGGTGTACGCTGCTGGCTGCGGTTGATTGCGCACGCGTCGGGCGAGGCCGGGGCGCTGGGTAATGCAGCCCACGGCGGCGCAGCCTAGGCCGAGGTAGTCGCCGCCCTGCCAGTAGTGTTGATTGTGCCTCGATGTTTGGCCTGGGCGTGCGTAGTTCGACACTTCGTAGTGGTTGAAGCCCCCGCGCTCGAGCAGCTCCTCGATCGCCAGAAACGTATCGGCGTAGTCGTCGTCCTTCGCGAGTGTGAGCCGCCCCTTGCGATGCAGCTCGCCGAACTGCGTATTCGGCTCGATCGTGAGCGCGTAGATCGACAGGTGCGACAGGCCCAGATCGACGAGCCGCTGCACCTCGCCCAGAAAGCTCGCAGCGGGCTGCCCGGGCGTCCCGAACATCAGGTCGCCACTTACCCGCGGCACAGCCTTCTGCGCGCATTGCAGCGCCCGCAGCGCGCCGTCCGCATCGTGCAGACGCCCGAGGTAGCGCAGACGATCTCCATCGAGCGCCTGCACCCCCACCGAAAGACGATTCACGCCCTGCTCAGCGAGCCCGTGCGCTTTTTCGTCGTCGAGGGACGAAGGATTGCACTCCACCGTGATCTCGACGTCCTCGGCGTGTGACCCAAATGCCCCGCGAATCCCGGCGACGACTCGCCCAAGCTCCTCTGCAGCCCAGAGCGACGGCGTCCCACCACCGAAAAACACCGACCGCAGCTCCCCAAGCCCGCCGCGCTCCGCGTGCCACGCGAGCTCGCGCAGGACGGCATCGGCGTACTCACGGTGTGGCACCTCTGTACGCCGTATGCTTGCGGAGGCGAAGTCGCAATACGGGCACTTCTGTAGACACCATGGAAAATGCACGTAGACAGCAGTCGACATCTGGGGTGCCGCACTATGCATCCTGGGCCGCGTGGGCGCGAGCCGCTGAGCACATGCACAGCCTCGAATGGCCGGCTGAACGGGTGGCAGATCAACCGACCGCCTTGACCCGCGCCATCGGAGACTTAAGTTGCCCCGGCGACGCACGACCAGAAAGGGATCTGCGGCAAGGCCAGCATGTCGAAACGCGATTATTACGAAGTTTTAGCCGTAGACCGTTCGGCCTCCGTGGCGGACATCAAGAAGAGCTACCGCAAGCTCGCGCTGGAGCTACACCCCGACCGCAACCCTGACGATCCTCACGCCGAGGAGAAGTTCAAGGAAGCATCGGAAGCCTACGGCGTCCTGTCGGACCAGCAGAAGCGCGCACTGTACGACCAGTACGGCCACCGCGGACTGCAGAGCCAGGGAGGGCAGGGCTTCAACGACGTCCAGGACATCTTTTCGCAGTTCAGCGACATCTTCTCCGACTTCTTCGGAGCGGGCGGCTCACCCTTCGGCCAACGTCGCGCACGCGGCGGCCCCGAACGCGGCGCCGACCTCCGCACCGGCGTTCGCCTGTCCTTGAAAGACGCCGCTTTCGGACTGAAGAAAGAAATCTCACTCACGCACCCCGGCCCCTGCCAGACCTGCGACGGCTCCGGTGCAAAGGGCGGCAAGCGCAAACAATGTCCGCGCTGCCAAGGCACCGGACAGATCACGCACTCGCGTGGGTTCGTGCTGCTGCAGACCTCGTGCCCGAACTGTCAGGGCATGGGCAGCACCGTCGAAGATCCTTGCGACGACTGCCGAGGCTCCGGCCAAGTCGAAATCAAACGCTCGGTGAAAGTCACTTTCCCGGCGGGCATCGACCACGGCCAAACGCTGCGTGTACCGGGCCAAGGCCTAGCGGGTCGCGGTGGTGGACCCGCAGGCAACCTCTACGTAGAAGTGGGTGTCGAAAACGACGACCGCTTCACGCGTGAAGGTTACGATCTCATCCACGAAGTGACGCTGTCATTCCCTCAAGCAGCACTAGGCGTCGAGCTCGAAGTACCGATGCTCGATGACACCGCGCTGACCGTGGAGATTCCCGCAGGCACACAACCGAACGAAGCTGTGACCGTACGCGGGAAGGGCGTTCCACGCTTGAACGGCAGCGGTAAAGGTGACTTGCATGTGCTCGTGCATGTGCAGGTGCCGAAGCGCTTGTCGTCCAAAGCGAAGAAGCTACTCAAAGAGCTCGACGAGTCTTTGAACGACTGATCTTCTCGCGCTGAACGGGCGTGCTTCATGGGCAGCTGCAGTTTTGCTAGAAGGCTGCCATGGCAAGCCAAACAGACGACGCGCGCGATTCGATCTCCGGCGAAGCGGGCCGAGCCGACACGCGTCAGCAGGCTGACCCCTATCGCTTGCAGCTGAACACTGAGGCTCGTGAGCACCTCGCGGAGGTGCTCGACGAGCTAACGCTGCATTTCGCGATCGGTTTTCTGACCGGTGCCGCGACTGTGCCTGAGCCCCTGAGCTTTCTCGACTGCGTTGAGCTGCTCAGGGAACACTCAGGGAGCGATGAGGACGATGAGGACATCGACGTAGATGACAGCCTCGATGACGATTTCGATGATTCCGACGATTCTGACGAGACGCTCTCGCTCTCTCCTGAGGTTTTACGCTCGCTGCGTACGTTGTTTGAGAGCGTTAGCGAGCGAATCGCCGATGGCGCTGTGGCCTCGCTCATCCCCATCGCGGACGACGCAGCAGCTTGCGACGAATGGATCGAGGGGCTCGATCTCGTGGTCACGCAGACGCAGCATAAGCTGACGGACGAGGAAGGCGCGATCTCTCTGCGAGTCTTTGGCGATCGTCTCGATGACGCGCCCGCACTCGCGGAAAGCAAAGAAAGTGCTCGCGCAACACTCGCGGCCGATGTGACGAGGCTCATCCAGCTGTGGAGCGAGGTGCCGCCGTACGATCCCGAACAGGACGAACTGCCGTGGCTCGACGATGTGCCTAAGGAGTGAGTCATCCACAGCGCGCAGCGGCAAAAGTATAAGAAGTGCTGCGCCTGCAACGGCTTACTTTTGGGCGCTTTCTACTTTGCCGTCGGCGTGTCGGGCGAAGCGACCTGCATCTTGCGCATGGACCGGATCGTCGCTGGGCCAAGGCCAACCGCCGAAGCCGGTACGTTGGTAGTCGCTGATAGCTTCCTGGATTTGCGCGCGTGTGTTCATCACGAACGGGCCGTATTGCACGACCGGTTCGCCGATCGGCTTGCCTGCGAGCAAGAGCAGCTCGCAGGGTTCGGCACCAGCCTCCAAGAGCACGGGCACGCGTTCGCTGAGCTCTGCAGCGTGCAGCGGCGCGAGCGCAGTGCCTGCAACTTGCAGCTGTGAGCCGCGGAAGAAGTAGAGCGTTCGCTGCACGCCCGCCGCCGCCGCTGGTAGCTGCCACCTTGCGCCTGCTTCGAGCTGAATCGTCCAGATCGCGACGCCAGAGTCAGGACGCGCTGCCCACGAGTGAGGCGGTGGGGAGGGTGCACGCAGATCTTCCAGCTGCCCCGCGATCAGCGAGATGCGTGTGCCTGGTGGCTCGACCACAGGGATCTGCTCGTTCCAGAGCATCGCGAAGTGCGGCGGCGCGAGCTTGTCGTCGCTCGGCAAGTTCAGCCAGATCTGGAACAGCTCGAGCGGATTGGGTGCATCGCGGCGCAGCAGCGGAAACATCTCGGAGTGCACGATGCCGGCGCCTGCAGTCAGCCATTGCGCGTCGCCCTCGCCGAAACGTGCAGTGGCACCGAGCGAATCGGCGTGATCGATGAAGCCTTTACGTACGACGGTGACCGTCTCGAAGCCGCGGTGAGGGTGCTGCGGAAAACCCGGCACCACCTGACCGTGGTACATGCGAAAGCCGTCTTTGACCTGAAAATCCTGCCCGAGATTACGCCCCGACAAAGACACCGCGGGCCCGAGCTGCGCGTTTCCGGCAGGATAGGCGTCGTCATGGTGCACGCAGAACAAGAACGGATCCCGGGTCTCCCAAGGAAAACCCAGCGGTCGTATGCGCAGAATGGCTTGGTCCATGACCGCAGTGTAGCGCACGGGCTGGAAGTTGCCGCGCTGCTCAGTGTGCCGCTGATGGCTGCTTAGCTACGGCCATGATGCGGATTGTTCCGTCTGGTGTGGTGGTGGACCAGTAGAGGTTGCATTCGTCCATCTCGAAGTATGACGGTATTTGCCAGCCCGGAACTCTCGCGCCGACGTGGGATACGCGCTCGGCTGGCGCGTCGTCGTGGAGCGATGCGTGGTAGATGGCTACGTCGTCGAAGTTGAGCCAGTAGACGCCGGATGCATCGGCTTGAACGGAGGATGTCCAATACGATTCGCTGGTTTGATAGGCTTGGAAAGCTGGGCCGCCTGAGCGCGGCAGTGCTGTGACTGTGAAGGGGCAGCTTCCTTTGGCGCAGAGGCCATCAACGCCGTAAATGTTTTCGCTGTCGAAGCCGATGATGTTGCGGACGCCGTCGGTGCCGTCTGCGCGAAGCAGGCGCGTCGCCGCGGTGGCGAGATTCGTTGTGTACAGACCTGTGTCGCTCGCCCAGATGATCTGGTCATTATCGACGAAGTACAGGCCGGTGCTCGAGTCGAGCTCCGGCATGCCGACGCCTTGCAACCTGGAAGCTGTTTGATCGGCTGCGTTCCAACGCCAGGTCTGACTCTTTGTTGCGTTGGGAACGCTGACTTGGAAGATCGCCCCGCCTGCGTTGTCGATGAGTAACTTGTTGTAAACCAGTGTGATGTCGCCTGGTAGCTCCACTGCGTGCAGACCGCTGGGATTGTGCACCATGAGCGTGACGCCGTCGTCGAGGTCGCCGGCGAGCCAAGCTGATGTGTCGCCATGCGCAACGACGTGGCCTAGGGCGACAAGGCCGGTGTAGATGCTCTCTGCTGGACCGCCTGTGATCGGCACGCGTTGAATGGTTTCGCCGATATACATGTAAGCCCAGTGAGCGCCGACCGCGAGACTGCCGCGCGCTTCACCGTGAGGAAGTAGCTCGCCTTGCAGTAAGTTCTTCGCGACGGGTATGTCTGCGCAGCGGTTGCCTGCGCTGGCGGAAGCTTCATCCGACGCGATGGCAGGCGGAAGCTGGCGACCCCGCGGCGGCTGCTCGTCATCGACATTCGAGGCGCAAGCCGACGCCAACAGCAGCACTGCACCCGAGGTCGCGGTCGCAAGAGAGCGGAGCATTTGCGCGGGTGCTTCAGCAAACAGCGTGCCGCTAACAGCAGCCGCTGAGGCTCGGTCCCGCACCTATCATGTGCCGGCGTGTGCCGGCGCTCGTGGCAATCAGGGCACGACTGTTCGCGTTCGTGGTGTGTCGTCGCGGGGGGCTTTGGGGGTGTCGGCTCGGGCTTCTGCTGTGGGGGCTGCTGGCGTTTCGGCGCGTACTGTTTTGCTGAGGACCGGGATTTTGCCTTCGTCTAGCCAAGCGTAGGCGCCGTATGATTGCAGCACGCGCCGCGTGTAGCGGCGGGTTTCGTTGTAGGGGATCGTTTCGATCCATTCGTCGAGCGGCATGTGGCCGCGTTCGCGGATCCATTTGTCCGCTGCACCGGGGCCCGCGTTGTAGGCCGCGGGTACGATCGCGAAGTTGCCTTTGTAGCGATCGAATAACGAGCGCATGAAGCTTGTGCCGATGCGCAGGTTGATCTCAGGTGTTTTGAGTGACTCTGGATCGCTCGGTAAGTTGAGGGGCTTCGCGTGCTCTCGCGCTGTCGTGCGAATGAGCTGGATCAAGCCGTACGCGTTTGCAGGACTGACTGCGCGTGGGTTGAAGGAGCTTTCTTCACGCGCGATCGCGCGGACGAATGCGGCTGGGACGTCGGCCTTCTTGGCGGTGTCGTCGATCAGCGGCCTGTACGCGCGCGGGAACACGACGCGCCACAGCGCGAGCTGCGGACCTTTCGGCGGTGTGCTCATCACGTGTTGCACGCGCCTGCGTGCGAGTGATGTTGCAGGACCTGCCGCACCAAACTCTTGAAGCATGGCCGCGCACGTGAGGTAGAGCTGATCGCTCGCGGCCTGTGCGAAGCAGCCCATCGAGTCGAGCTCTTCGACCGCGGGGCCAGCTTCGGCCACACGCAGCAGCTCTTTCGCGCGTTCCGCTTCCGGACGCTTCAGCTCGGGCAGCGGCGCGATCCGCAGCTTGTCTTTGTTGTCCGGATCGCTGTCGTCGCGCAGGTTGCGGATGAGCGCAGTCGCTCGGCCGTGATCGATCTCTTCGATGCGCGCGAGCGCTTGCTGCGCGTAATACGAGAAAGGCCGCTGCTCCACCATCTTGGCGTACGCGTCTTCGGCTTCATCGCGACGCTGCAAGTCGAGCAACGTGCGCGCGCGCCAATACGCCGCGCGACCGATGCTCTCTTCGGTGTTTTCGCCAGTGCCTTCGAGGATGTGCTGATCGAGCGTCGCGAGCGCCGCGCTGTAGTCGCGCTGTCCGCGCTCCAACCAAGCCAGCATGAAGCGGCCATCCGCACGCATGTCGCCCGGTGTTCCGAGCTGCACGAGCTGCTTGAGACGATCGCGGGCCGAAGGCGCATCGTTCAGATCGGTGAACGCGACCGCCGCTGCGAGCAGCGCGTCGTCGGTGAGCTTATGACTCGGGAAATCGCGCGCGATCAGATCGTAGTGGTTGATCGCTTCTTTGGGCCTGCCCGAGCGGAGCAACGTGCGACCCGCGTGATAATGCGCCGCCGTTAGATGCTCCGCCTTTGGGCACATCCGCACGACTTCTTGAAACTGCGTCAGCGAAGCGTCGCGCTTGTTTGCGGCATACAGCGCCTTGCCTTGGCCCAGCTTTGCATCGCAGACGATCTGAGGATCGCCCTTGAAGCGCTTCGCGATCGCCTCGAATGCTTTGGCGGATCGGGCGTGCTCACGCGCATCGGTCAACGCTTCGGCTTCGGCGAACGACTCGTCTGCCGTCAGCGCGGCGAGGGCGATCCGCTGCGCCGAGGGCATGAGCGCAAGCAGCGCAGCCGCCGAAGAACGCGCCAAATCCGCTTCCGAGCGCGTAGGCGCACGCGTCATCACACGCCGATACAGCGAGAGCGCTTCCTTCTGTGAAGGCAGATCGGGCTTTGCAGCCAAGATGCCAGCGAGCGGCATCGTGTAGGCGATCGCTGCGGACTTCTCGGGCGCTTCCGCGACGAGCGCGCGCAACATCGGCTCCGCTTCATCGAGACGCCCCGCTTCATACAGCGACAACGCCAGCTGCTGCTCCGCGCGCACGCGAAACAGCGGAACGGGCACGAGCTTCTCCGCGTGCGTCACCGAAGCTGCGGGATCCACAGCGCGCAGACGCTCCGTCAAACGCAATCGCGCCCAATCCTTCAGTGGATGCTCACTGTTCGCGAGCGCCTCGAGCGGAATGCGCGCCACCTGAATATCGGGCGTCACTTTCGCGAGCAGATAACGCAGGCGACCGAGCGACGGCTCTTGCGCGTTGGGCAGCGAAGACTCGATCAAACGCCGCGCTTCATCCGACTTGCCCGCTTCGATCAACGCCACCGCGCGCGCTTCCGGCGCCGTCCGCGGCAAGATCACTTCCGGCTCAGCGTACACACTCGCCGGCGCGCGCGGGCGCGACTCCGAATCGGCGCGCGGGAAGGGCACGTCGTCGAGCATGTAGATCGCGCCGACCAACCCCGCCAACACGATTCCGGAGGCGATGGCGCGCTTCTTACCTTTGGAGCTCAGTGGCAATGGCATGACTCGGGTTCAGGGCTCTCCCTGATCTTACGGGCGCTTCCATTTTCGCGCCCCTTTTCAGCCAGTTGGCGCCATAGGAACGCATCGGCACAGCCAACTATGCCCGCGTTTGTCGCGCCGACCTAGCGCTCCAGCCGTTTTGACCAGTTCTGCTACGGGCTCATGTCCGCACATGGGGCCTATGCGCGGGATGCCAAAGGTCTTCGATCTCCAGCTCCTCAGCGCGGTCAGCCGCCTTCCGCTCCGACTCGAGAAACCGCTCGTGATGACGGTTCAAGAGCTCGCGATCGGCGTAGGCACGATGCCAAGTCAGCTCGGCCAGCCGCACGGCACGCGACTCGGTCGCCACCACGCTCTGTGCTGCCTTCACGCGCTCCTTCAGCTTCAGCCCGTCCGCTTGCAACCGAGCCGCGTACGCGCCCGACCAAGCCAGCTCCTGAGACGACACCAGCTTCGTGGAGGGCTCCGGTGTCACGACCCGTGAACGCTTCGCGGAGTGCTCTTTGAGGGCGTTCTCGGCAGCTGCCAGCGCCAGCTGCGCGTCGTGCAGACGCCCCTTCGCTTGCGCCAGCTCCAGCTCCGCCTCCTGATACGTGCGAACACGTAGCTGAAGCACCTGCTCGAGCGGATAGCTCCTTTTGCGCATCGACACCTACAATACGCGCGCACGCCCCATGGCGGAAGCCCGCGAGACGATTTGATCGCCCTGTGCTTGCACATCGGGTAGCGGCGATTTAGAGGCCATCCCCAATGGCTGGGTACGCACTCGACGTAGGCATGCGCTACTTGCGCAGCAAAAAACGGGCAAGCATTTCGGTGATCTCGGTCATCGCGATTTCGGGCGTAGCGCTCGGAGTCGCGGCCTTGCTCGCGGTCATGTCCATCACATCAGGCTTTCAACGCGAGTTCCGCGACAAAGTTTTGGGGGTCAACGCACACGTACTCGTTTTGAAGTACGGATTGAACTTCGATGAATACCGAGACGTGATTGCGCGCGCGCGCAAGATGCCCGAAGTCGCGGGGGCTGCGCCGTTCATCATCAACGAAATGATGATGGCCAAAGGTGATCGGTTGAGCGGTGTGTTGGTCAAGGGCGTGGACCCGGATCTCATGCCGACTGTGCTCGACTTGCCGAGCCAGCTCACCTCGGGGTCGTTGGAAGGCCTGCGCATGGCAAGCAGCCGGCCAGCGCGACGCAGCGAAGACAGCGATGATCCCAATGCGCCTGCGCCGCCTCCTCCGGGGGCGGATGACGAGGAAGACCTAGACAAGTATCTGTCGGAGCTCGCTCGGCGCGATGATGGGAACGATCCGTTGGCTGAGGAGCGTATTCCGGGGGCCGAGCCAGCCGTGCAGCCGTCAGCGGCAGCCGAGCCCGAACAGCTGCCTGACGTGAAAGTGCCGACGCCCGAGCAGATGGAAGCTGCGCTTGCGGCGGGGGACCTCGCACCGCTGCCGGACGACACGATCGAAGACAAGCTCGTTGCGGAAGGCGCGCCGGAAGAGATCGACGACAGCGGCCAGCCGCTGCCTGGGGTGGTTGTCGGCGCGACGCTAGCCCGCGAGCTCGACGTCAAGCTCGGCGACCGCGTGAAAGTCATCTCGCCGCTCACAGGCGTCGACACCTCGCTCGTGCGGGCGGGCACGCACGCGCCGAAAAGCCGAGACTTCAAAGTCATCGGCGTCTTCCAGGCAGGCTTCCAAGAATACGACAGCCGGTTGATCTACGTAGACCTCTACGAAGCGCAGGCCTTCCAGAACCAAGGCGACACCGTAGTTGGCGTGGAGATGACCCTGAAGGACATCGACAAGTCAGAGGACGTAGCGCTGCGCCTGGAGCGCGAGCTAGGCGGCGGACCGTTCCACACGATGGATTGGCGCGAGCTCAACCACAATTTGTTTACAGCGCTGGAGATGCAGAAGGTCATGCTCAGCCTGGTCATCGCGACGATCATCTTCGTGGCGGCGTTCAACGTCGTAGCGACGCTGATCATGATCGTGCTCGAGAAGCGGCGAGAGATCGCGATCCTCAAGGCGATGGGCGCCAAGGACAGCGCCATCCTCCAAGTCTTCATGGTGCAGGGGGCGAGCATCGGCGCCGTGGGGACGGGGATAGGTTTGGCGATAGGCGGGACCATCTGCGGCTACCTGAACTTCTTCAAGTTCCCGCTCGACCCCAAGGTCTACCTAATCGACCACCTGCCCATCCGCACCAGCTGGACAGAGTTCGCGTGGACGGTTCTGATCGCGATCGGGATCTGCATCACCGCGACGCTCATCCCGAGCCTCTGGGCGGCCCGAATGCTCCCGGCAGAGGGGGTTCGCCCGCAGTAAAGCGGGGGATTGGGGGCTCATCGAAAAAGGTGAGACCCCAAAGAAACTAGAAGCTTGACAGCCCCGGCACGGTGGTTTACCTACCGCATCCCCAACGTGGTTCCGGGTTCTGCGGGAGTAACTCAGTGGTAGAGTGCAACCTTGCCAAGGTTGACGTCGAGGGTTCGAATCCCTTCTCCCGCTCCGCTAGTCAGATGAAGTTTCGGTAGTTTGGAAAGCCCGCCTCGTGCGGGCTTTTGTCGTTCCTACCGCACGACACGCGACGGTCGCGTTTCAGCCGCGACGCTCCGTTGACGTTGTGGCTGCTCGCAGGCGACCGGGGTGGGTGCGCGAAGCGTCAGCTCCGCAGTCCCGCTACCAGAGCGCTACGGATTCTCGTCGGCTTCTCTCGGGAGGAAGAGCCTTCCGATCTCAAGCTCGACCGCTTCAAACGGTGGAATCCGCGCGCTTGCGCTGTCGTCGTAGACACCGACTTCGAACCAGCTGCCTTCACGGAGAGCGAGCGCTTCAAGTACCCGCGCGTCGGGGTCGATCAGCCAGTAGTGCAGCACACCGCTGCGCGCGTAGAGGTTTCGTTTCGTCACCCGGTCCCGCGCTGCAGTCGAAGGAGACACGACCTCACAGACCCAGTCCGGGACGACATCGATCGGTCGTGTGGTTCCAGGTTTGAGCAGTCGGTCTCGCCTCCATCCAGCAAGATCGGGGCGGACGATGTCATGCACGCCGAGTCGCACGTCGACTTCGACGAATATCCACCAGCCGCCCGGTCCACCGTGGCCATCGTCATCGTCGAACGGACCACCGAGGAACCTTCGCGTGGCTCCTTGTGCTTTCGAGTGACGTGGCAGCGGGGCAGGCGTCGTCAGGATCTCGCCACTCAAGACCTCAGCACGCACATCGGCAGGCACAGCAAGCAGATCGCTGTAACTCGCGGGCTTCGATGCTGGTTTAGCCGCCATACCGACCCAATGATATCAGGCCTTCGCCCTTGTGCCGCTGGCTCGTGTCTTCGATGGTCGGCTACGGCGACTGACAAGCTCTTGTATTCTCTGGAGAATAGGTTTCCTCAGCAAGCATCGCTGGCGCTGGCGAGTTTCTCGATGTCTTGGACGAGTTGGCGGCCGCGTCCGGCTGGGTCCGGAAACTGTCGACCCTTGCTGCCCAGTTGCCGTAGCGCAAAAAGTCCGCGAGGTGTGAACCGGACTACGCTGCCGCCTGTCGCTCGGTGACCGAGCCGCCGGAGCGCTCGCTACCTGGCGGCGAGTTGCTGGTGAAGATCGGCGAAGAGGTCAGCGAGCACTTCGACTACCGACCGGCGAGTGTGGACCGCTTTGGTGAGGAACGTTTGCTCGTTGCTGCTTGCAGGGTAGCGTGCGAGTGCGGGTCGATGATAGCCAGCACGGCTCGTGGATCGACCTGGCGCCGGAATGGCACGACGAAGTCGCAGACGTCGAGCGCATCGTCCGTGCAGCCACGAGCTTCGTCGATGCACAGGATCAGGCGATCGATCTTGGCCGCACGCAGCGCAGTGAGCTTTCGCTGGATGTACTCAGTCGTCCAGTAGCCCATGATCTCGAGCAGCCAGCGCTCGCCGGTCGCGCGGTGCCGAAGCTCGAAGTCGGGGAAAATCAGGTCGTCTCCCGCATTGAAAGCAGCGGGTTCTCGGACGACTTCCCACTCTGGAGCGATCTTGCCGAATGTCTTGAGGAAGCGCTCCTCGAGCTTGCTGTCGCAAGGCGCGAGCTCGCGAGCGGGTAAGATGGGGTCTCCCGATCGAAGCACGAGCCGTCCGATGCGCTCGCTGCGACCGAGCACGCATTCGGCCTCGAAGCGGAAGCTGTGGCACCACGCGAGGCGCGGGAGTAGCGAGGTCAATGCGTGCGTGTAGATGCGCGTGTGACGAAACAGTGCGTACGGACCTGACATCTCCAATGACAGCTCGTCTTTGGCCGTAATATTGATCATACACAGGAGACCCATCAGTTTTGCCTGTCGAACTACGGCGCGTACCTGGCCGCGAGCTCGTATGCGCACGCGCAGTGCACGAGCGAGGAGCCTTGCAATGAGCTCACCGTTGCAGAGCAGAAAGAACTGTTCTGGTGATGTCGGCGCGATGGCTGTAAGCACGCGCTCGTCAGAGAGGTCTGCGAACAGACATTCCATTGCGGTTTGCTCGTCGATGCCGAGCTTCGAGGCCGCGGTTTGGAGTGCTTCCGTCTTGCTTTCGGTGCGTGCGGCTTCGTGAAAGAGCGCAGCGCGAATCTCGCGCGGCCGGATCGCGCTTCGTGCGTGGTCGCGGGACATTCGCTCCAGTACCCGCAGCGCCGTTTCCAGTTTCTTGGGTGGCGCTTCGAGTGGCAGTCCGTCACTTACGCGTTGCTTCCATTCAGCACGCTTGCGTCCCGCGAAGCGCTCGCGTTCGTCGAGCAGCGCGCGCAGCCACGGCACGTCGCGCTCGCTGAAGAAGGCGGGGCGTAGCGTTTGAATTGATAGCTCGCCGGGCATGCGGGCCAGGCTGACGTGCTCGCCATGTATCTCAGCGTGGCGGCGTGGCGGCGTGTCCAAGTGCACGTCTCCTTTCTGCGGCTTTGGCAACCTCGTGGGTTCCCGCTGCAACGAGCTCGTAGACCAGCGCGCGCTTGCCAGGTGCGGGACGCAGCAAGCGCCCGACGCGCTGTACGTGTTCGCGTGCGCCGCTCACGCCGCCTACAACGATCGCGACGTCAGCGTCTGGCACATCCAACCCTTCATTGAGTACGCGTGCGCTTACGAGCGTGCGCAGCTCTCCGGCGCGGAAAGCGGCAAGCGCTTGATCTCGCTCGGCGCGATCGACATCACAAGTGATCGGCATGACCAGGTGTTCGCGCGCGATGGTGTACGCCGTCGCGTTATCGGCGGTGAAGATGAGGACGCGATTGCAACGATGACGCGCGAGCAGCGCCGCGACGGCTCGCCGCTTCGCATCGTGATAGCTGGTGAGCCGGCGGCTGAACCGAAACGCTGCGAGCGCTGCTTTGCCTGCTTCTGAGCGCGCTGCGAGCGCGACAAAGTCTCTCCACGCTGCTCTCGGATTGATCGCACGAAAGCTGTCGAACGCCTCACGAAAGCACTTGGTGGCGAGCTGATATTGCTGCCGTTCGCTCGGCGTAAGGCTGAGAGAGAGCTCGATGGTGTCGAAGTCGGCCAGCCACTCGCCCGCGAGATCCGCGATGCTGAGACTGCAGACGACCGGACCAAGCAAGTCCACCAAACGCGCGAGCGGTGCAGTGCCTGGTGTCGTTGCGGTGAGACCCAGCCTCAGCGGTGCCGCGCACATTTCCAGCGCTTCGTCCCGAATCCCACCTCCAAAGTGGTGTGCTTCATCCACAATCAACAGGCCAAAGCGGTTGCCGAGCTTTGCCATGCGCCGATAGGCTCCTTCCATCGTGGCGACGGTGATGTGCTCGATGCGCTGCTCACCGTCGCCGAGACAGCCGATCGGTCCGTGGTAGTGCCGAGCGATCTCGTCGCGCCATTGGTGCAGGAGCACGCGCGTGGCCACGAGGCACAAAGCGCTGCAGCGCACGGCTGCCATCGCCGCGCATGCGAGCCGCGTTTTACCCGACCCCGTCGGCAGGACGACAAGCCCGCAGCGCTTGGCCATCTGCCAGGCGAGCAGCGCGGCGTGTTGGTAGGGGCGCAGGTCGGGGGGCTGCCACTGGTCCGTGCGCGCGCGCGCCTGGAATACGTCGTTGGCGGCATCTTCATTGCGGCCTCGCAGCCATTGGGCAAGATCTCTGTAGCGGTACGCTGGGGCGCGGTACTTTGCGATGCGTGGATCCCAGACGAGTGCAGGCGCCAGAGCATCGGCCGGGGGCGCAGCGAGGCCGTGAAGTACTAGCGTACCGGCGTCGAAGGTGAGGCGTAACATGGTCCCGGGTTTATCGGCCGCGATCACGCTGATTGCGTAGCTCGACACTGATTCGCGATGACACCTGGCGCCACCGGCAGCTCGAGCCCCGGGTTGGTGTTCTTATGAACGACTGGGTCTCAGACTGTTATTGGAGCAAGATAGGTTCCGATGGTACGAACCGCGCGCGAGACGAGATATGACGCCATCCATCACGAAGCTTTTGGAGCAGATCCACGCGCCTGGAACGTTCGCCGCGAGACTGCGAGCTCCCTCGGATGCGCTCGCCATCGAGGTGAAGGGCGTGGGTCCACTCAAGTTTCCGATCACGGCGGCCGTCGCGCGCAAGCTTCGCGCTGTAGCGCAGCCTTCGCCGTTCGGTTTGCGCGAGCAGACGCTGCATGATCGGACTGTGCGCGACACTTGGGAGATCGGCGAAAGGCGCGTCAAGATCGCGCAACGATCGTGGGCGCCCGTGTTGGCGTCTCACGTGCGGGCGCTGCAAGCCGAGCTCGGTCTTCCGGAGGATCGTGAGATCGAGGCGGTGTTCGATAAGCTGTTGATCTACGAAGAAGGTCAGCTCTTCAAGCCTCACCAGGACTCGGAAAAGGATGACGAGATGGTCGCCACGCTCGTGGTCATTCTCCCGTCGCAGTACAGCGGTGGGACTGTGAGTGTGGAGCACCGTGGGCAGAAGAAGGTGTTCCGACGTGTCGAGCATCAGGCGAAGGATCTCTCACTGCTGGCGTTCTATGCGGATTGTCACCACGCTGTCAGTCCAATTCAGAGTGGGGTTCGCGTTGCGCTGATCTATCAACTGAGGCTCGGCGAACGCTTCACCGCGGCGTACCCGAAGGTTCGTGCTGACATCGTGGAGCGCTTAGCACGTGGTCTTCGCGACCACTTCGATACTCGAGTTGTGAGGCCTTACAGTTTGTCGGAGCCCGCACGCCCTCAGCGATTTGTCTTTTTGCTGGATCATGAGTACACGCAACGGAGCCTTTCATGGTCACGGTTGAAGAATGGCGATCGCGCTCGGGTCGCGGCGCTGCGCGCTGCCGCCGAGAGCTTCGATGGCGAGTGCTTTCTCGCGCTCGCCGAGGTTCACGAGAATTGGTTGTGCGAAGATAACTACGACCCCCGCGACCGGTACGGGCGTCGCGAACAAGTGGCTCGCGCAGCGGCGGAGTACGAGCTGATCGAGCTCAATGAGAGCAGCATCGCGCTCGATCACTGGCTCGACACTGCGGGCCAGCGCATCGAAGGGATCCCTGGAGGTGTCGGCCACGACGAGATCTACTTCACGAAGCCTTCGTGCGATATGGATCCCTTCAAGAGCGAGCACGAGGGCTACCAGGGCGACTACGGCAACACGCTCGATCGCTGGTAGCACAGAGCCGCGTTCGTCACGTGGCCACGTGCCAACACGTTCGCCCTGCGGGCACAGGCTTCGCCCCAGTGGGCCGTGGCCGAGCTCCTCGCACTGCCGCACACAAGTCGGGCTGAGCTCGAAGCGCGGATCAACGCACTGCTACCGCGATGGAAGTCCACCGCGAGCATTGCTAAAGGCGCTGAGTTTTTTACAAGCCTCGTCAAACTGTCAGCGCGTATCCAAGATCCCGCGCTCGCACATGGCTGGCTTGCACCGCTGGGACTGCATCGGCTCACGACCAAGCAGATGCGTCGCAGTCTTGCGGCGGTGATCAACCAGCATGGATCGCCATGGGCCAAGGAACTGATCGAGGGATGGACGAAGCGTCAACGGTGGGGGACGCCTGCTTGGGCGCCTCTGCTTGCGGATCTCTGCGCGGATCTTCGTGCGAGCGGAAGCAGGGCATGCGACGAGCTTGCCGACTGGCTGCTCGAGAGGGACGCGAAGATCGCAGTAGATCGCTGCGCCGCAGGTTTCGAGCAGCTGCTCCCGTGGCTTGATTTGGAGGTCTTCATCTTGTGCCCCTACTTCAAATACAGCGAAACGCACTGCGAGCAACAGTTATCAGGGTCTGTGCAACTCCTCGGGTCCACTGCCCGACGTCCAGCGTACAATAAAGCGCGACCCGCCTTCTCCCTCGATCGCGCACAGCGCCGCGTCGAGCGGACAATCAAGTGCCGCTGTTCACCCTCAAGGGACCACGCGTTTTTCAGGGTCATGGGACCAGGGGGGCGTGGAGGGCCGCACGGGCGCGACCGGTCCTCGGAAGACGGCGTGACCGCTACGCGACCCTGACCCCGGGGTGATTGCCCGGGCAGAGGGATACTACAAGCAGCGCGTCTCCGAAACTCGAAGCAGCACTTGCTCCAGCGTCGAGACCCGATTGAGCTAATGCCGCTCTCCGCGGCGTCTCGTTGCACACGGTCGCCGTCCGCATGGATGTGCTAAACCGCGCCCGAGACCGGAGATAACTGCGTGCTACTTCGCTCCGAGGTCGCGCTCTTCTCGTCTGCTCAACCGCATCGATGATGTGCGTGCAGCGGAACCTGGTGCCTGACTCGTGGTGCCTGTGAGGTGAATGATCAGGCAGGCGTGCAGCTACATCAGGCAGATTGCAAAAAGCTTGCAGGCGCCACGAGGTTCCGTGCTTTGCGCTCCTGAGGGCTCTCGAGTCGAAGGCGTTCGAGTTTCTCGGGGAGCCGTACTGTTACAAGCACGTATGGTTCTGGCAGCGGTGGAACCTGTCGCGTCCAGGTCGGAGCGGCAGTGTTCCGTCGAGAGGCAATGAGCTCAGCTATGGAAGCTGCGATCGCTAACTCGATTGGATCGCTGAGATCGGGCGGCTCGTAGTCGGCGGGATCGGTTTCAATGAGCTCGCTGTACAAGGTACGTGCGCGCAAAGTCTGGCGCGGCAGAAAGTTGGCTGGACGGGGACGGTTCGGCGCTGAGCTTCGAGGCGCGCGCAGCGTTGGCGCTTCAGCGCAGGGAACCCGATGTCGCTCGCGATCTGGCGGTGCAAGCCTGGCATGCATCCATGTCGGCCGGTGCCAAGGGTAAGCGTCCAAAGCCGCAGCTTTCGAGCATCTTCGCGCCGTTGCTCACGTTGCTGCTCGCCCTGTCACCATTTATCGCCTGGTCAACGCTGCGGGCATAGAGGAGCGCGTGCTCGCGCTGCACGAGCGAAAGCAAACACTCGCCGAGGAGATCCTGAGCGACTCCGCTGAGGCGACTCGCCTCGACCCGCAGGCGCTGCTCGCACTGGGTCCTGTCGAGTCGTTGTCCGCTCGGACTTGCGCCCAGATCAATCTCGTTACGGGCCACTCGGTGGGCGATGCAACGCAACGAGCCGGAGCGTCCGCTGCGAGCTCGGAGCTCATAGTGGATGCTTTGATCTCCAAGTATGGTGGCCAGCATGCTCGGAGAAGGTGACGTACGCGGTAAGCATGTTGTTATTCGCGTTTTCGGCGCGATTATGCGCCGCATCCAAGGCACAGCGAGCGTCGTGATGGTCTTGCTAGTGCTCAACGCAGGTTGTTTGCTGCCCGACATCAGCGCGTCCCCTCCCGCCAAAGATGATGGTTCTGGTGCTCTGACTGAAATCGCAGGGGCCGAAGTCGAGCGGCCTCAGCAAGCAGCGGCACCCTCCGAGCCCGAGCTGCCCGAACCCGAACAGCCACAAGAACCACAACAAGCACGCGATGCGGGGCAAGGCACCCGCGCAGACGCCGCAGACATGCTCAGTGCGTGCTCACAGCCCGGTCAGCTCGTGTGCCCTGATGCTGCCAGCTGCGTAGACACCATGATCGATGCAAGCCACTGCGGGTCATGCGGCCATTCATGCGGAGTCGGCGCATGCATCGCAGGCAGATGTACCGCCGTTACCATCGCTACGGGCACGGTGTGGATCGACAGGATCGCTGTGGCAGATGGAGAGGTTTACTTTCAGGATCTCGGAGAAGTCGCTCCGAACAGCTCTACGCGACCAGGCCGGCTCATGAAGGTATCTCGAGACGGCGGCAACACGACTGTGCTGGCGAGCGCTGGACCGCAGCCACAAGGTTTCACGCTCGACGAAGCCAACGTATATTGGACGCTCGCTGATCGGGGCGTTATGAAGATACCGCGCGCTGGAGGCACAGCGAGCGTCATCAGCCAGTCGGACGCTGGCGCTGCCGTTCTCGCCGTCAGCGGCAAGCTGTACTACGCAAGCGACAGTGCACTGCTGCAGCAGTCGATCACCGGTGGACAGCCAAAGGTCTTCGCCACCACGGAGATCTTCGGCGGCATGACACACAACACCAGCACCGTCTTCTGGAGCACTCGCGACGCGGTGTATGCGCTTAACGTTCAAGGCGGCGAGCCTCGCAAGCTCGCAGCGGTTGCCGGCTACGTCTACGCTATGGTCGCCAGCGAGGACCACGTGTTGTGGTCGACCGACGCAGGCATTTGGATGCTGACGATCCGTTCTGGCGGAGAGGCATCGCAGATCGTGACTGGGATCAGCAACGGGCTCGCGCTCGACCGCACGCACATCTATTTCAGGCAAGGCTCGAAAGTTCAGCGTGCTGCACTTGCCGGCGGCACGCCGGAGCTGCTCGCCGAGGACGACATGGTGGGCTCCAACCTGGCAGTCGACGAAGGCTCGATTTACTGGGCCAATAAGCTCGTCCCGCCCACGCTGGAGCGGCTTCCCAAATGACTCGCGCAACCGAGCCGCTCGAATGCTTCAGGCCGCACCTCAAGCCGCCGGCCCTAACTACTGGAAGATCGGCTGCACCAAACCCGGCAGCCCGGCGCCGGTCGCGTAGCTGAGTGACGCGGCGGGCCGCGTAGGCCACTGAGCTGCCGTACGCCGTGCACCCGAGCATCTGCGAACCTCGGTCTGTCGACCGCGGCCCTCTGATCGGAAGCGCTTCGGAAGCGCTCAATCAAACGCGCGATAGACTGCAACGTTGCTGCGCTGCACCATCACAAGACGCCGAAATGAACACCCACTTTCAGCACGATCGTCGCCAGCGGCCACTTGAACGACATCGAACCCGAGGCTTACCTGCGGGGGTTGATGCTGTCGCATAGCACGAAACTATTTCGACTAGACTGACGGATTCCCCTGCCAGACTGAGTTGCAGAAAGACTTGAGCTCCTCGCCTCCTCCTGGATAAACTAAGTCGCCCAGTACTTTAAGCACGCTAAGCTTGAGATTGCGATTCAGAGAAGCGAGCGATAGGAGATCCGCTCTGTCCTGCGGACGGCTTTCGTTCCCACGGTTCGGGCTGATCACCGCCGCGAACTTCATTGCCACAGCCGCTTCAACCGTGGGGAGACGCAACGGTTGTTCACCCGCCGACACGGTGCCAGAATAGCGCTGGAGTATGCGCGCGAAGAGCGGCGCGTTGTTTCGCACGAGGTCGACACGCTCCGCACCAACTCGCCCTTCGCTCCGGACGCTGTTGAATCGAACGTTGTAGACTACGTCCTGCACCTTCAAATCGGGGAACTTAGCCTCTACAGCCTTGGTTATGTCTGCAGACGCAACAATTGCATCGACATCAACCGTAGCTCGGGGTGTTCCCGTGAAGTAGCCGAGAATGTGGCCATCAATAAGCACGTATTCCGCCTTTGCCTGTGACAGAAGTGCCGCCAATTCATAAGGGGACATGGCATCGCTGACCCTCCGTGCCAAACGCGCGGACGCGAACGTGAGTGGCTTGGTCTCGCCATGGTTAAGCCACTGCCAGCAGCGCTCGGGGGATCTTCTGCCATGCACTGGAGCTTGCGAAGTTGTGCGAGGACAATGGGTCGCGACGGAATTCGGTAGTATAGCCGCACCGGCGGGAAGGGTTCCTTGGTCATCGTGACGAGAAGCGGCTTTTTCCGCTGTTTCATAGGGCACGGTCCTCGAGGCATCCGCGATAGGCGTTACAAGCGACTCATATACAATCGATCGACCGGTTGTTCTCGTATAATGTGGCGCCCATGCCCGACGAGAACACTCAGTCCCCGGACCATGTCGATGAGGTAATCGAGCACTCCCTGCTCGAGCGCGATATCACGCGCGACGATACGACTGTGCGTATCTGCATTTACCGCGGGCGGGATGACCCTGGCTGGATCTTGGAGGTCGAGGACGAGCTCGGGGGTTCCACTTGTTGGGAAGACCTCTTCGACAGCGATCAGGCGGCGCTCGACGAGGCGCTGCGAACCATCGAAGAGGAAGGCATCCGCAGCTTTCTCGACGCTAAGAGCGAACCAGCCTCGATGCGCGCCCTTTGGAATCTGAGCATCGCGCAATCCGACATCGCAGAGCTCAGGAATCTCCTGGCCTCATCGGGCAAGATGAGCAGCTTTCATGGCGCATGTGGAGTGTTTGCCGCTGTCGTCTCAACGCCGGATTTTCGAGCGCCGAGTGAGTGGATCGAGCTGATCAAGGGAGACCATATCTTCGCCAACGTCGCTGACGCTCAGCGCTTCACAAATGGGGTGATGGCGCTCTACAACGAAGTGGTGCGCTCGGTGACGGAGCTTGGCGCGCACTGCTCCCCGCCGGCCGAGGACCAGAACGGCGTGCGGGAGTTCTGCGAAGGTTACATGCGGATCGCGGCCAGCGAGGCAGAGGCGTTCCAAGATCCGCAAGCCCTGGTGTCGCTCCTGCCGATCTGCGCGCTCGCGGGTACCGGGAAGATCGAGAAACTGGTGGCGCTGGCGGCTGCGCTCGGCGAGACGTTGGAGCAGTTTCTGGAGCGTGCCCGCGAAGAGCTGGCGGAGAACGTGGTGGCGTTGCACGCTCATTGGAACGCTGCAAGAGAGGCCGCAGCGGAGCGACTCCAGCAACGCGCGCTTCCTCATCGGCGGGCCACGCCAAAGGTCGGTCGCAACGAGTTATGTCCGTGTGGCAGCGGCAAGAAGTTCAAGAAGTGCTGTGCCCAATAGAGGCAGATGGCAGCGCGAACGAGCCATCATCGATTTTCACGACGACCCACGCGCCGTCATCATGTTCCTCACCGATGCAGGAGGCATACCGGCACATCCGGAAACGCCTCGCTGGCGGCCGCTCGCACCCATTTTTAAAAAATTGCTCCTGGGAGCGCTGCTCGCGATCTCGTGCGGCAAGGCCGACAATCCGCAGCCGCCCGGAACACCTGGCACTGCAAGCGCTCCTCGCCTCAACGCTGACGGTGAGCTTGGAGCGGCACAAACTCCGGTCAGCACTCACGTCAACAGCCCAGTCAAGGGAGCTGCGACAGCCCCTGGCGCTACGCCCACACCGGGTGATGCACGCGAGAAAAGCCCGTTCGAAATCTTCTGGCGCGCCTTCAGGCGTGCGATGCTCGACGAAGATCTCGAGACACTCGCGCAGCTGACACGTTTTCCAATTTCAGCGCGGGGCACTCTCGACGATGTTCCCATTCGCCGCGTATCCCGGCGCAAGCTAGGGACTCTCGTCCGCACACTCATGAAGCAGCCGGTGGCGGCACCGGGCGAGCCACAAACGCACAAGCAATACCTGCAAGCTCAGGAACTTCCACCATCTGACGCGTTGGAGAGCAGCCTGGATCACGCAAGGATCGGAGACTTGGTCTTCGACTTGGGGGCCAACGGCTGGCGCTGGACTGAAGCATATTCAGAGTAAAACGCCGCACTCGGGCTTATCTACTCAACCACAAGGATTTCGCGTGCCAACCCTCATGAACTCTGTAGGTCGCGTCTCCATCAACCGGCGCGCTGACGTTGAAGTTATTCAAACTCTCCTAAACAAACACCTGTCGGCACTCACGCCTATGCGCCCGCTTCGAGTGGACGAAATCGTGGGATCAAACTGGGTGCAGATCCCGAATCGCATCACGCGGCCTCGGATAACTGCGGAACGAGCTGCGGTTTAGCATCGTGAGTTCGCGCAGGGATCGGCACTGCGGCGAGCTTTAGAACGGCGTGCACA
>Ga0209082_1000069_pt1 | contig 65669 bp, 48 predicted proteins | sample ColdCreekSource_FD_184127 | JGI IMG/M metagenome (GOLD analysis project Ga0209082, IMG submission 184127) | Groundwater microbial communities from Cold Creek, Nevada to study Microbial Dark Matter (Phase II) - Cold Creek Source (SPAdes) (version 3) | ecosystem: Environmental > Aquatic > Deep... | reverse complement strand
CTCATCATCGCCTTCCGTATCGTCGTGCCGCTGCTGCAGCGGGCATAGACGATCACGAATGCGGATCTGGCGCCAGGGTCATGTCAGAAGTGATCGAGATCACGCGCCTTTTGATGCGATCGCCCTGGCCTCGCTGCCCCCCTAAGGTCCCATGTCATCAAACAACACCGACCACTCAGGCTTCTGGCACGTCCATCACGACGTGCAAATCGATGCAACCGACATAGACTCAAGTGACGCAGCGCGCATTAGCGCGAAAGTCATTCGCTATCTGCCGCTAATAGCGGCCAACGACTTCCTGGATCAGGAAGTCGACCTCCCGCCTGTGGCGTGATCGGGCATGGTTTGTCCGCGGGCTGGAGCCGCATTGTACTTTCCTGAAAACGAAATGGGTGCAGATCCCGAATTGCGTCACGCAGCCTCGGGTAGCTGATGAACGAGCTGCGGTTTTGCGTCGTGAGTTCGCGCGGGGACCGGCGTCGCAGCGAGCTTGAGCGTAGTGCACTCGAGCGATTTGCAGAAGCTGTCCCATAGTCCGTTGAGCACGATGCAGCGAAGGTGCAGCACCATCTCGGCGCGGTCGCGTCCCCATCGCATACCAGGGCCGTCGAGTCGCAACCCAACAAGGTTGCGCACGGCTCCTTCCACAGCACCGCTGCCGATATCGAGTTCGCGCGCGCGCAGTTCGGCGTATGGCATTCGGTGGTCGTGCTTGGCGAGGTAGTCGAGGATGTTGAATAAGCGTTTCCTTCGGCCCTTGTTGCCGGGCCCGGTCTTCGGAATCGCGTTGTACGTGGCAGCAAGGTCCTCAAGGAGTCGAGGTATCTGGCCCTTGCGCAGCTTCGCGAGTTGCTCGTCGACCCACTGCCGCAACGCCTGCGAGCCTTCAGGGTGAAGGCAGCCCGCTGCCTCCCAAAGCTTTTCGGCAACGTGGTACCAGTCTACGCATGGCGTCGCGTCGGGGAAGTACTTCTGCTGGTTGCGCCAGATGTGCTCGGCGCCGTCAGCGATAAAATACGACGGCTTCCGTCCGTAGCCGCGACGTTTGGCGATCGGCAGCAGTCGTTGAAAGAGCGCTTCGTGGCTTTCAAATGTGCCGTATACACGCTTGTGGATCGGGCCTTCCCAACCATGACGCATCTGTTTTAGCGTGTAGATGACGCCGACGAAGGCGACCTTGGCGTTCTTGCTCTTGTCGCCCTTCTTGCGGCGAGGCTTCGGATGAGCGAGCCGGCGCACGCGTCGTGCAAGGCGCTTGGTGCCCTTGCTCTTGCGCTTCGGCTGGCGGCGCCGAGCGTGCTCAGTCGAGGAGATCATCGGAGCGCCACGACCATCCACTTGGATGATGATGATAGTCCCATCGTCGTCAGGGGCCTCCGCGGCGTCGAGAAAGTCTTTGGCTTGAGCGCCGACGGCATCGACCATGCGTAGCGTCGCGCGCGTACTCGGCGCCCAGCCATGGAACTGCGCGAACAGTTCGCGCGCACCTGCGAACGCCATGACAGCGCACAGCTGCACCAGCGTGGTCACCGTGCCGAGGCTGAACGCGGAACACAGCCCAAGCTCGCGATAGAGTGGCAGGTCCGCCCGAAGACGCATCCCGACGGCTCTGCCGATCGGTCGACAGAAGGTGACCTTGCCGAAGCGCGTGCCGATCTCATTCTTGCGCCGGTTGTGCACGTCCAACACGAACGCGAAGCCGTCGTGCACGTACTGGCACGCGCGCGGGCGCGCGGCTTGTTTCGCGAGGTACAGCGCGACTATGGCTCGACCGACGCCGAGCAACGAATGCCAGAGGTCGCGCTCGACCGCGGTCAGTGTGTCTGTGCTGCGGTCGCTGAGCGCACGCACCACCTGCATCGCGCTGTGGACATCACGCTCTAATCGTTCGATAGTTGTCACGGGGCCACTTCCGGTTGGTGTGTGAGTCTAGACAACCGGATATCTGCTGGAATCTGGCCCCGCTCTTCAAGCACGAAGCTGCAACCGATCGGAATCGCTTAACTCTTCACGCGCGATTCGGGAACTGCACCCAAATGAACTCAAGGGAAGCGCATGTTGAAAACAACGACGCACACGCCAGCGGCCCATACGAGAAAGTTTGCTGCGCTGTAGAGCAACACGAATGGCAGCACGCTCTTGGAGAAGCCCCCGTGAAGCGCACGGACATACTTGCGCCCTAGCGGGTACAGGTAGACCGGGAAGATGAGCGGCGTATAGAGAATCGCGTAGACGACCCACATCCGACGTTCCGCTTCCTCTGACGTCTTCACGCTGTGGATCAGCATCGTCGCAACGATGACGATAAGCAGATTGGAAACAATGCTCGGGAGGAGCGCAAGCACGATCCAAGTCGCCCTCGACCGCTGGGGTCCGCTAACTTCCATCAAACGTAGCCCCGACCGCTCGTTCTGTTCTCAAGAAAGCCGTATTTCTGAAGCCGCGGGCTAACCCAAGTCCATACTTCTTTAGCGCAAATCAGATCTTGGGCGTAGGACACCTTCGTCGAGTCAACGAACTCCGATCAGGTCTGTAGGCTTCTTGTCGGCGGGGCGTTTCCAGTGCACGCCGCCGATCGCACCATGAGTGCCCCGAAAGAGCCGCACCTCGCATTTTGTTGGTGAGCCCCAAGCCGTGCCGCAGTTCCCGAAGCTTGGCCGACTTTCCATCACCGCGTCGCGGCGAGCATGAATAACTCGATCAACATTCTCAGGGATGCGCGCAGTGTCCACCCCGATCGCTCTGTCGACGGCATCAAAGAGAATCATCGTGTGCACGCGTCTACGGTCCGCCTTCAGCCGTTGCGCGACGGCAATGGCACCCGCTCCACCGCGACTGTAGCCGGTGAGCAGCACGTGTGCGTCCTTGTTCGCGGCCAGGGCGAGCCTCACGAAGTCGTAGCCCTTCGAAACGATAGCAGCCATATCTGTCCCGTCATAATAAGGACCCCGAATATAGTGCTTCAGATTCGCCTTCGAGTGCCTAATGACTTAGGCGACAAAGGAGTTCGTCATATCGCGCCCGTAAGCAGCGTTCGATAGTTCGCCTGTAACCTGCGTGAGATCGAGGAAGATACGAGACCACACTCGGTCGCCATGGAGCACGGCGAGTTGGTCGCGCCGGTTATCGACGCAGCGCAAATTCAGCGTTTGCTGCTTTGCGCGACGCTGGCGGCCTGTGAACAGCTTGAACGAGAAGCAGTCGCTGCGATCGACGAACGCTACCCAAGTGCGCCCGCGGTGTACACGCAGCGAGCTGCCGATGCCCTGGTCGAGTTGCCGCCCTCGAAGCGTATTCGTGCCTACGAGCGCATCCTGGCCCATGGGCAGAACGCGTGGGCGTTGCATAGAGCCGAACTTGCGCGAGCGGAGGTCGAGACCGCCTATCGCGAGGCGGTCAGTGCTTGGGTCGAGCACTATCGGGGCGGCGTCGCTGACAGCGAGAGCCTTCGCGAAGCTGAGTTGGCCGAGGAAGAAGAGCGGGTCGCCCGCGAGAACAGCGAGACCGCCGCGGCGGTCCTGACAGGCGTCGCCGTAGTTGCTGCGGTCGCGGTTGCCGCGCGGAGCGGCGGATCGAGTAGCGGTCATGCCAGTGGACGCAGCACCAAGACACAGATCATTTGCGGACACCCCGGCGCTGACTTGGGGGGCTGCTGCAGCTCGAACGGCGGCGTCGACGTGTACGCCAGCGACTCAACCACGATCATGTGCCTCAATGGCCGAGAGAGCCCGACCTGCGAGTGCCGCTCGTGGTGAATCAGAGGGTGGACCTGCCGCGTGCCCTCCAAGACCCAAGTCAACCGCACTTGCAGCTCCAGCCTTCACCGTGATCGCGAGTAGGCTGCGGCGCGCCTTAACCCTTCGAACCGAGAACACGTTGCGTCTAAGTGGTCGGTGATTCGACAGTGTAACGTCCGCGCCGATCACATTGTTTGGAGCAACCTGCGTATAATCTCGACCGTGGCCGACGTCACGCTCGCGCGACAGCGGTTCACTCCGCCGCCTACTGTGGGCTCGTCGAAAACCAACTCCATTCGCTGCGTTTCCATGCCGGACAAATGTATGCGCTGAGTCTTCACCCATTCATGAGTGCCTTCAGTGACCGCAGCGGTGAAAACGACGTCACCGCTTGCACCGTCGTTTCTTACCTCCACCCAGTTGCGCACGCTGTACTCGAGTAGTCGTGTTGAACTGTCGTCGCAACCGGAACTCACGATCATGGGAACGGGCACATCTGCCACTCATAGCGACAAACGACTTCATTGCTCAAAACGACGACCTACCCCCAGTCGCCTAGACTAGGCGCGACTTCGAGCCCGGTAAGAGTTTCCGAAGCTTGGCCGGCTGAATGGCTGGCCGAGCGCAGCAGGCAGCTCCGGCGGCGGGGGCGGGGGCAGCATGCGCCGCCGCTGGCTGCAACAAGCACACGCTCTCGCGAAGTTAGCTCACGGTCGGAGCGCCGTGCGAATACGCCGAGCTCAGCCACCCACTTGGTTGCGGGTAAGCCGAACGCTGCGCCGCTCGCGGCGTTGAAGAGCCGGCGTGTCGTCCAGGCCCGCCTCCTGGCAGCCCGCATCGGATGCGACTACCCGTGCTGGCCCGACGCCGCGGACGAGCTATGCGAGCGCCGAAGGGCGCCCACTCGATCGCAGCCTGGCGGTTGAGGGCTTGGGTCCCTTCACTGCAGGAAGCACTGAAACGGTGTGTTGCCGATCGTAAAGCCCCAGATGTTGCACATTTCGCCGGTGTTGACTTCGTTTGTGAACGCGAGGCCTACGGTGCCGTCGTTGATGATGTGGCATTCCCACTGGAGAATGTCGCCGTTCTTGATCGCGACCGGACCGGAGACTGCGCCCGCTGCGGTGGCGCTGAAGAGCGGGTTCTGCGTTACGGAGTTGTAATCGTAGACTGCTGGATCACGGTAGTCGTACATCTCGAAGATCTTCTCGATCTGCCCGCCAGCGCGCTTGATCGAGCTGGTGAAGCGCCTGCCGTGTGCGTGATAGTGACCGTATAGATTCAGCAGGTTGCCGTCGCCCGTGAAAGGACACTCGTACTTGTAGATCATGTCTGTGCCGGGCTCGATCGGCATGGCGCTCCAGCCCGTGCCGCCGAAGCCGACCAGTACATCTGCATAGTCAGTGATCTTCTGCTCCGGCGCTGGATAGTAGACGTTCATCCAGTACTCGCGCAGGATGTCTTTGTCTGTAAAGTTGTAGTAGTGCATGTCGGACTGCACGAGCGTCTTGGCTTCGATCACGCGCCCGACATGCGCGTATTCCGGCGCGACTTTGCCGCGTGGCATGTAGGCTTTGGTCGCGGTCGGCAGGTAGCCGTTCTGCATCGGTATATTGTTGAGGTCAGAGAAGTCCAGCGACTCGACTCCACCGCAGTTGCCCCAGCTGTCCTCCGGTAGGTTTCCGGAGAATGTCTGAGTGATGATGTGATGCGTGCCTGCACGACCACTCATGACGTAAGTCTGATAGGTGATCTTTTCGGTGTTCGTCGTGCGGAACGTGAAGCACTCCGAGCTCTCTTCGCCCGGCTTCATGATGAACTTCGCGACCTCGGCCGGATCGTTGTAGTTCTTGGGCCCGACGTGAAGCTGAAAGCCCTCGTTAGGCTTGGGAGGAACCAGACAAGCCTGGTCGTCTGCGAAGCCAGTGCTCAGGCCGCAGTGGCCTCGAATGTCCTGCGTGTGGTCGAGCTGCGCAGGGTCGACCGGCATCACAGGGGCGGCGGGGGCAGGACTGGACGGCGGAGTGTTGGAGGGCGTGTTGGAGGGGGCCGCCATGCTCGGCTGGCCGGCTGTAACCGGCGCGGTCGCCGCGTCCATGTTGGTCAAGCTGCTTGTCGAGGGTGCGGGAGCGGCAGGTGCTGCGCTGCCCGAGGCCGCAGTGGCTACTGGGCTCGTCTGCGGCATCGTGGCCGCGGGCGGCGGCGGCTGTTGGATTGGCGTCGCGGCGTCCGATCCACAGCCAAGCGGTAGCGTGCACGCAACGAGCAAAACGTACGGCCTGAACATCTTCATTCTCCAGTGCGCGCTACACCGAGTGGTGACCACGCCGAGACACGGCAATCTCACAACTATGCGCTGGTGTACCACAGTCCTCGATCGCAGCCTCGCGCAGTCGACCTGGTCCACTCAGTGTTCACACTCCTGCGCCGCCAAACAAAAATCCGAGCGTTGTCCAGAAGTTCCACTTATTCGTTCGAAACCGTGGCGTGGTCGGCCTCAAAGTGAAATCGAAATCTCACCAATCGATCCGTGATGTCCGCCTGCAACACTGCGAGGTACAGCAGCGAGCCGATCAACCGTGCTGACCGCCACGCTACCCGGCGCGCCATGCTCGCGATGCTGTCCCACGGATGTTGCTGATGTCGAACACCATGCGATGGAACAGGTCACGCATGTAAGCCGCGTGAGGTCGCGCTCGACGACCCCGCCACGCCGCAGCGCGTCAGTAGGACTCGGGCAGGTGTCGGCGCACGAGCAGACTTCGGCCGCGCGATTCGATGTAGCCACCTCGGGTGAGCTCGTTGAGGATGTTGCTTGTGCGCTCGCGGCTGATGCCGAGCATACGCGCGATGTGTGAGGTTGCCGGCATCGCCTGCACGATTCGCTCGCCGCTCGATGGCTCCAGGACCGCGACCTGCTGGATGAAGCGTGCGACTCGCTCGTAGGCCGAGCTCATCGATGCACGCAGCTCGTCAGAGAGGTCGCGGATCCGGAGCGAAGCGTGCGCGAGCAGCGAGATCGCGCTACTCGGATGCGCGACCAGCCACGCCCGGAGGCTCTCCTTGTCGATCAGCTTGCACGTCGTCTGCACGGTCGCGATCGCGGACGCGGAGCGCAAGCGACCGTCGAACAGGCCCAGCTCACCGAAGTATTCGCCCGGCCCCTGTTCGTCGAGATAGATGTCCTGGCTGCCATTGCCGCGCCGGAGGAAGAACTCGACCCTTCCCTCGAGGATCACGAACATCGCTTCGCTCGGCGAGCCTTCGTCGCAGATCAATTCCCGCGGCTGATAGCGGACTGTGCGCGCGTCGTCGAGCAACGCGCTACGTTCGGTCGGACCCGCAACGTCGTCGAACAGCAAGCGCGCTCGCAGCTTCGCGGGTGGCACACCGTGCATGTCAGCGCTCCTTACCGGAAGTGGACTGGATGACTTTATGACCATGTTCGCGCGTGTTCTATGTGATGGCGTTCACACTATGTCACACTATTGTTCAAGACCGCGGAATTCCTGACGAAAGGGTCGGGCGTGAAGTGCGTCACAGTACAATCCTCCCCGGCCTCAGCTTAGACATCCCTCGAATGACAAGCGAGGAATCGAGTATGTCTACTTCTCTGGAGTCGAGTCTTCAAACCGGCCGCGTGCTGAGCGGCCGACGCCGGTGGGACGCCCCGGCTACCGATCCAAATGCCGACGCGGGAAACGGATTGCTCGCGTTGCTGGTGACCGACCTGATGGGCTTCACCCCGATGGTCGAGCGCATGGGCGACGAGCGGGCGCGCGAGGTGATCCATCGGCACAACCGTACGTTGCGCGGCTGCGTGTTCGCCCATCGGGGCCACGAAGTCGCCCACACCGGCGATGGAATGGTCGTGTCGTTTCGATCGCTCGGCGCCGCCCTGCGCTGCGGGTGCGAGATGCAGCGCGCGCTCCGCGATCAGAGTCGTTCTCACCCGGAGTCGCCACTGCGAATACGGATTGGGGTCCACGTCGGAGAGCCGCTCCAGGAGGAAGACCGGCTCTTCGGCCACTGCATCAACGTCGCAGTCCGGGTGTGCGGGCGAGCCGCGCCGGGCAAGATCCTCGTCACGCCGGTCGTGACCCAGATCGCACACGGCAGCTTCACGTTCGAGCGCGGCCGCGCTTGCCTGCTAAAAGGCGTGACCGCGCCGCTGCGCCTGTCCGAGCTGCTCTGGGAAGATCCCGTCTGCCCGAAGCCTGCGCTAGCGCAAGACGATACCCGGAACGGGATCGGGTTGTTGTCGCTGAGCATGAATTCATGGGTGAGCGGCGTCCTGGACGGCGGACGCGTCTCGACAATCCTCGCGCACTTAGCGCGCCGCTCAGCGCGAGGGTAGATCGCGCCATCTCGAGCGACAGCCCCTGCCGCCGTCAGCGGCAGGCCGAGTCTGCACCGGCGGATCGGAGCCAGCCACAGATCGCGACCCCAAGCAGCAGACACTCAGCACTGAGTCAGAGGCGCCGCTCGCGCCACCATGCAACGACGACCCGCGCTCTCATATCCCACGCGTTCCTCCTGCACAGGCGCGAATCTGTCGTCAGGCTTGCACATGCCCGCGAAGACCTTGCCGCCTGCGGCCGCGCAGTCGCCCTCGGTGCACGCGCCGTCATGCAACACCGAGATCCCTTTCGAGTGCGCCTCGCAAGCATTGCTGTATGTGCGGCGGTCGCAGCCGCAGACTGGCCAGTAGTCGCGCGTGCACCAGCCGTTGGGTATGGGCTCGCAGACTCCCGCTCCATCGGCGGTCGCGCAGCCTTGCTGTTCCTGGTTGCAGAACTGACCTTGCTCACAGCTCAGACCAGCGATTCCGCCGCACATCTTGCTCGGCGCGGGTTTCGGGCGGCAACACAAGTCTTCCAACTTGGTGCGGCTAGCTTTGCCGATGAGCCACCATTCTTCGATGTCCTCGTCGCACCTGGTGTTCCCATCGTTGTTCAGCAGAACCCGACCGCCCGCCGCAGCACACTCGTCGGCGTTGCAGTTCCCTTCGTGTTTTATCGCGACACCGGAGGTATGCGCCGAACACTCGTTGCCGTAAGTGCGGTTATCGCAGCCGCAGACACCATGGTAGAGGTCAGCGCAGGCAGTCTCCTTGTGGTAGCAGACGCCACCGATGGCAATCGGACCGCAGTCCTGGTCCGGCACGCTCTTGCAGTACTGGTCCTCGAGGCAAAGCAGGTCGCTATCGATGCCGCAGCTGGCTGGCTCGGCTCCGCCGCTGCCAGCTGCTGCGTTGGCTTGACCATCCATGCCACCTACGCCGCCAACAACTGCACTGCCGCTCTGACCCGTAAGACCGCCCGCGCCTGCAGCACCGCCTTCACCGCCGTTTCCACTCTGCCCCGCATCGCGGCTGCGCCGATGACCGGCGTCGCCGCTCTGGCCGAAGCTGCTATCAGCTGCACCGGCGTCGATGGCTGCATTCGAAACGGCTCCCTCTTGTGCGGAGGGCCTCGCGACACAACCTAACAGCGTGCACAGGAGCCATCCCAAGACAATACTACGCCAACCGCGAAACGATGCCTCGCGCTGATCGACATGCGTCCTCATTGTGCGCCGGTCCTATCTGGCGCCGCTGCCAAGCTCCATCGCGACGCATTGGATCCGAGCAAGCCATCAAAATCCGAGCTGTCATTCCTCGTAAAGCGAGTTCACTGACAGCCTCGGACCATCCTCAGCCCATGGATCGCGTTCTGTCCGTAAGCTCGGTGCGTACTCAGTGAAGATGTCGAGCACGTGCGTCGCGAGAGACAGCTTGCCCTCGCTCTGCGCGAGGCCCACAGCGGTCGACGTGAAGCTCTTGGTGACCTGAGTACACCTCGTGGACCGTGTCGCGCTCGTAAGGCTCCCAGTAACCCTCTGCGACCACGTGGCCGTGTCGCACGAGCATGAAGCTATGCGTGACCCCAAGCTTGTCCGCAGCCTCCACGAACGCGAGCAGCGCACGCGAAGACACGCCCTGCGTCTCGGGCGCGCTGCGCGGCAGGGCGGCCTCATTCGCGCGCGCGGCCTCTGGCACAGCGGCAGCAGCCATCAGCGCGCTGAAGATCCAGGTGAGGCTGCTGGTCATGAGTGTATCGGCGCGGGCTCGAGTGCGCCGCGCAGGTGCGCTTGCGACGGCGCGCCGCGCAGCGGTCCGAGCTCGACCTGAAAGCGCTCGCGCACGACGTCTAGCGTATTTCGCAACTGGTCAGGATGCAGCTTCAAGAACATCATCAGGCGAAGCAACGCGAGCAGACGGCGGTGCCAGGGAAACAGCGCGAGCGGATCGAGCCCGTTTTCTGCATGGATCCACCTCGGAAGCCGACGGACCATCACCGCGACGTTGTAGAGCGTGAGCGTAATCGCCGTGGCTGGGAACGCGTCGCGACTCGCACCCTTGAGCGCGTCGATGTCAGTCTGATAAAGCGGCGCGTCAGCGAGCTTGCCGAGCATCAACATATGCGTGAGCAGGAACGCCGACATCGACGACAGGAAATGCACAAGAGAACTAGGTTGGATCGACAGCACATGGCCGCCAGCGGAGAGATACGGTTCGTAAGCTGGAGCCTTGAGATAACCCGCACAGTTGATGAACACAGCGCCCGGCTCGACCGGCCGCCGCTCTCCGCTGCGGAGCACCATCACGGGCCCTGCTTCAGAATCGACGACGTCGACGAGGTGGTTTTTGATCACCTCGTCGACCCCTGCGCGGATCTCGCGGTTTTCACGCGGCGACATCACACCAAACATATAGCGCCGGCAGCTCTCATCTAGGCTCACACAGTAGTTCTGCCGCAAGTGATCGAGGATCTCCTGCTCGTTGTCGCCGTCGAAACGCCTCGCGACATCGAGAAACGCATCCACCGGCGTGGACCCTGCGAAGTGACGCCGCCAGCGCCCTGGATTGACCTTGTCGCGATCGAGGAACATCGTCCCTTCGCCGATCAACATGCGAACCTTTCGGTTCGGGAGCTCACGCACGAGCATGTGCGCCGTATCCATGCCCGTCTTGCCTCCACCGACGATGTAGATCGGCGCGGCGCCCTGTTGCGCGACTTGCTGGAGTAGCTCGGCGCTCTCGGGAGCGAGAGAAAGCACGCGCTGGCTGCTGAGCGCGAGCGGCGGCAGGGGGACGATGTTGTACCCGAACGCTTTGATCAGATAGCGGGTGCGGAGGCGCAGCTCCGAGCCGTCCGCGTCGCGCCGACAGTACACCGTGACCGGCCACTGACCAGACCCTTCCTCGTGTCTCACGTAGCTGTAGCCGAAGCGCGGATCGAGCGCAGCGCGCGTCGAGAGCTTGTCGAAGCAGTGCTGCAAATGACCGACCACCTCATCGCGCGTCGCGAGATGGTACGGGTCCGGCTGATCGCGCCAGCGGAAGTTGCCTACGGTGAACATCGGGTGCGCTTGATGCAAACGCACATAACGATAAGCGCTGTTCCACATCCCTGCAGGCGCTTCCCTGCGGTCCACGATCACAAGCTTGTCACTCGCCGACACATGGCGACTCGCTGCAAACAGCGCGTTCAGGCCCGCGATGCCAGCGCCGAGCACGCACACCTGACACTCGATGATCTCTGTTGCTGGTGTCTCGCTCATAGTAACCCCCTGCACAGGATCTACAGAGAACTCGGCACAGAATGCAACCCTCGATGCTCACATCATTGACACTTACGCCAGCAGAACGTACGGGGTGAAGCCGAGATGGAATGGTTCAGCGACAAGCTCATCAGCACCGGCTTCAGCGTGTTCATCATCGGCTACGTTGTCGTTGCGAAGGTGTCGGAGCGCAAGTTTCGGAGCTCTGCGGTCGCGGTCACAGGCAAGATCGTCAAGCGCTTCCCTCGTCAGCACTACACCAGCTACTACGTTGCCTATGACCGGGATGGCCTTGGCCGAGTCGCGGAGTACTGTGGCCCACCCATGCGCATGCTGTTCGACGAGGGCGATGACATCCAGATCCTCATCGACCCTACTCGTCCACCTGACACAACAGTGCCTGACAAAATCTCAGCGTCTGGATCAGCAGCCGGAAACTGCAGCCTCGTCGATGAGCCCATCTGGAAGCTCTGGGACGTCCTCTATCTCGTCGCAGCGGTCGCTTTGCTACTCTACACGTACTTGCGCTAAAGTTTCCAAGGCCGTTAACACTAAGCCGACGTGAGCGTCGGGCATCCCCGCTTTCGTAGATGACCCGGCCGTAACCAGCGGCGGGGTGTGACGGTGCGGCGCTGGCTCAAGCGCGCGAGGAAGGCGCTGCGCGGGGAGGCATAGCCCGTGCAATGACCTCGAACCGAGCCGCGCAATGCGGCGGGAGGTTGAGATGGGTGTCAGTCATTTGTTTGCGGCGCTGCTGGCAGCGGGGGCAGCGAGTCCACAGGCTCCTTCGCTGGAGCTCTTGATCCCAGCGTACTTCTACCCGACGTCATGGACGCCAGAGAACTACTATTGGGATGAGCTACGCGCTGCAGCTAAGAGCGGCGTCCCGATGACCGTCATTATGAATCCAGCGAACGGTCATGAACCCATGGATCCAACGTATCTAACGGAGCTCAAAGAGCTCAAAAAGATCAAGAGCGAGAGCGGGCGCTCGGCGTCCGTGATCGCTTACATCAGCACTTGTTGGGCGACGAGCCCATGCAAACAAGGCGCACCTCCGGCTCAGCCGGGAACCGATGAGTTCGAGCAAGCTCTCGCACGTATTGCCAGTGAGATAGACATCTACGCGAGCTATTACGAGACCGACGGCCATACGCTGCAGGGCGTGTTTCTCGATGAGATGTCTACGCAGGCGAGCGCACTGCCGTTCTACGAGCGTGTGGCAACGCATGTGCGGACGAATCACCCTGGTTGGACGATCGTCGGCAACCCCGGAACGGAGGGCGAAACAGCGTCCGACTATCTCGCTGTTGCTAACATACTGGTCACGTTCGAGGGCACCTACCGCATGTACGACAACAGGGATGTAGATTCAGTTGTGCCTGCCGACCGACAAGCGCACATCATCACCAACACGTACTCCGCTCAGCAGATGACGGATCTTGTCAACGGTGCGCGCGGCAACGCAAGCTACATCTACGTCACCGATCAGTTTCAGCCGACGCAGGACGAAGAAGATAAGACAGCGCCCGCTGGCCAAGATGACAAGCCTTACAATCAGCTCCCCAGCTATTGGGATGTTGAGCTTACGGAAGTGTCGAAGTAGCTGCAACGCAAGCGGGGCCGCTGTGCGCGGCCCGTGCGTCTCGCTAGTTCAGCAGGTACATCTCGCGCACGACCAGGTCAGCTGGGCCGCATCCACTTTGCGTGTCGTAATAGACCTGGACGGACTTGCCGGACAGCAAAGCCGTTTGCGCAACGCTCTGAAATAGCTTGATGGTCTCGCTCGATGTCTTCTGCGCGCAGGAGGGGTTCGCACTGGACTCACGATTCCAGTACGTCTGATCGCCGCAGATGAAGCGCAGGGCTTTGATGTCCTCGCGCCAGCCGATGCTGTTGACCGTGCATGTCGTCCCGACGACGTCGGCTTTGGCGCTGGCTGCGTAGCCGCCACCGGCTGCGACCAGAATAAGGATTGCGAGAGCTGAGAGTTTCATGTTCTTTTTCTTTCGTTTGGACAATGGTTGTTAGAGAAACGTTGCAGAGCTGGAAAGCAAAACAGCAGCGTGGAGAGCGTCGGACTTCACGACAGCCCCGCCGCCACTCAGGAGGGAATGCTGCTGAGCCGGCTCGATGTACAAACCGCTATTCGGATTGCTGTACGCATCGGGAAACGTCATAGATACTGCGTTTTGACCATCGAACAGACTGGTTGCATGCAACCGGCCCGTCTCCGGTTGCAGCGAAGTGGCACCCACTTGCCACTCCGGATCGACATCCCCACCACGCAGCACCCAGTCGATGGTGATCGCGCCATTCGATCGCACGACCGCGCCGCCAGCGAGCACAAAACAGGCATCCGCGCATGCGATCGGGTGCCCCATGCGCTGCTTCGGGTACATCATTTCGCCGCCCAGCTCGTCCAGAGGCGACAGAAGGTCTTCCTCCGTACGCGTCGTCGGACAGTAGGTCATGATGGACTGCCGGTCGTAAGGCGTCACATGGCCGTAAACATTCCCCAGGCCTTCTCCGTTCAAATCACAATCTGTCCCATCCGCCTCGGCCCGCTCCATCTCATGATAGAAGCCGAGCACGTGACCAAACTCGTGCGCGACCATCCGGCGAAGGTTTCCCGGCCAATCGCCGATGCGAGTCTGAATATCATCGCGGTCACCCCACTCCGCGTCGCTCGGCAGACGCGACCCCACGCCTGAGTGCGCGACGCCGCCGTTTTCCACCTCGCTAAGAAACACACTGACCCATGTCGCCGGCACGGGCTGTGGACACTTCCCCTGATATGAGAAGCTCAGCCCAGTAGCCTGTCCCCACGAATCGTCGACAGCGCTTGCAACGGCGGCCATGCGCGCCGGATCCGGATCATCCGTATCGCTGCCACCATGATTCGCGCCGAGGAAGCACACATCGACGATCCCCGGCGAATCCCAAGGAAACGTGTATCGAGGATCTCGATCACCACCCTCGGGATAGTTGCCAAACGCACTCGCGAGCGCGGCACGAGTGCCAGCCACCTCAACAGCGTCGCTCGACCCCGCGCACCCAGAGCCGTTCCCAGCGAGCGTGCCCAGCGCAAACGACGTAAACCACGTCACTCGACGCGACTTGAATATGCAGACCATAGAATTGACCTGTCCCTCTGCGAGAAAGACTGGATCTGCGCGGCGTGCCGCGCTTACACGCAGACGCCATTCGATCACAGCACAGCGCCACGTCGTGCATGCACGCCGCCCTGAGCTGCGCATCTCAAGAAGCTGGCGCACGTCGAAATCGTAGGACGACACCCACCGTGCACCACACACTTAGCGAAGCAGGCGGTCAGCCGAGATAAGCCGAGGCAAGAACGGGCCGCACCAGCTAGACTTGCGAGCACCCATGTCCACCGAACCTGCGCTGTCATGGAGTGATGCGCTGCGCTCACGGCGCCTTATTTTTCTGACTGTCGGAACCGTCGTGTTTCTGGTCGCTGCGCTGCTTTCGCTGAACAGTTATCTGCAGTTCAATGAGCAACGCGCGGGTGTGATGCTGGCCGATCCGGTGCTCGCTCGCTTGCCTGCTGTCGAGCTCTCGTCCGCGATCTTCGCGATGATCTACGGTTCGCTGATCGCGACGGTCGCGAATCTCGCGCGGCAGCCTCGACTGCTGCTGATCGCTCTGCAAGCGTACGCTCTGCTCGCGGTGATTCGCATCGGGATGATGTTCACGATCCCGCTGGAGGCGCCGGCCGGGATGATCATGTTGGTCGATCCGTTGGTGCGTGTGTTCGGCGGCGGCGAGAACTGGGCGAAGGACCTGTTCTTCTCGGGCCACACGTCCACCACGTTTCTGTGTGCGCTCAGCGCGCGTTCTCGGCCGATCAAGCTCGCCTGCTTCGCCGCGTGCGCAACCGTCGCCGTGCTCGTCCTACTGCAGCATGTGCACTACACGATCGATGTCCTGGTCGCTCCCTTCGTCGCGTACGGCTCATTCCGCATGGCCCGTCACTTCAGCACACGCGTGCTCGACGCGCGCTGACTTACAGCGCAAATCAGGCTATGGAGCACGGCATGCCGCCGCAAGATGCCACTGTCGACGAGGTCATCCGACTATTCAGTACTTCCGCGTTTCGCAGCACGATGGGGATGCGTATCCTGCGACCTGACAATCCGATCGAGGCCATTGTGGAATGCGAGGTTTCGCCTGCTTTCTCGAACACGCAAGGTGTCGCTCACGGCGGCCTGATCAGCGGGCTGGTCGACACCGCAGCTGGGGTCGCGGTGAAGCTCGCGGCGGGCGACGCTGATCTGCCAGTGGCGACCGTATCGCTCACGATCAACTATCATCGCCCAGGTCGCGTCGGTTCCACCTTACGTGCGGTCGGGCGGCGCATCAGCGGCACGGGTACAGTCTGCTGCGGCGTTGAAGTGCACGACGACAAGGGGGACCACATCGCCACCGGCATCGCTACGCTGCGTGCGAAGACGTCAGCGAAGCGCTAACTGCTCACTGAATATCAGCACGCAAGCTCAAGTTGGGTGCGAAGATCGCGGGCGCATATTCGGGGCGGCAGCCCATGGCGGCAGCGTCGCAACCTCCCGTCGTGATCGCTTCACGCGAGATCGTGAAGTTGAACCACTCCAGGCCGAAACGCATGCGCGCCCAGGAGTTCTTCCAGCTGTAAGAGAACTGGAGATCTCCGCGAAAGAAACCGGGCATACGCAGCTCGTTGCGGCCCCACATCGCGTCCTCTGTCCGATAGAACTGTCCGCTCGATTTACCGGACCGAAAGAAGCCGCGCATGCCGAGCGCGAAACCTCCGCCGATTTCCCACTGCAATACAAGGTTTGCGAGATGCCGCACGTCCCAGGAGGGTGTGTAGGTCAAGTCGAACACACGGTCGGTCTGCGCCCAGGCCAATGTGTACGAAAGCACCCCTGACAGTCTGTGCGTGAACGGTCGGCGCAGAAACAGCTCCATTCCGTAGGACAGGCCGTCGAGGCGCGTCGGGAGCTTCTGGTCCATGCATGTTGCGTCCATGCACGATTCATCGGGAGAGCCGCTCGCCAAGACGTCTGCAAAAACGAGGTTCTTGTAGAGATGCGCGAACGCTTGGAGCTCGACGCGCAGGTCGATCGGCAGCTCGACGCCGACGCCGGTTTCGAGCTGAATCGCGCGCTGCAGGTTGCTCGCATCGGCGAAGTCAGCCAAGCCGGGCAGCGGTATGATCGGGACTGCCGGCTGATGGGTCATGCCACCTGCCACGTGCAAGTCCACCGTATGGCTCGCATGTACGATCGCACGTAGGCGCGGATCGAACGCTGGATACAATCGACCAGCTTGCAACCAAGCATCGAAGCGCGCGCCCGCTTGCAGCTCGAACGCCGCTGTCAGCGGCAGCACCAGCTCAGCTTGAGCCCCGAACACGCCGCGGTAACCTCGACCGAGCCCACGAAACCCCAGCGAATCTATCGCGCCGTCCTGGGTCGCCTGGCGCCTACGTCCGCCCCAGAGATTCTGCGCATCCGCGGAGAGCCGCAAGCGCGGCCCGCCGTCGAAACGGTGCTCGTACCATGCACGCGGAGACAGCCGCGTGGAATCGATCCCGAGGGTTTCACCGAGCGCAGACTTCTCCCAGCCGCCCATCAGCGCAACACCCAGCTCGTCGTGCATCGTGTGGTAAACGAAGCGAGGCTCGACGCGATGAAACTGCAGCGACAGCGTTTCATCGATCGCGGCGCCGGCGCTAAGCATGTCATAAGAACCGAGCCCGACCAGCTCGAGCCTAGTGCGCTGCGAGAGCGGCAACGCGTAGCGAAACTGGTAGTCCCAGTACGCGACGCTGACCTCTGGGCTGATCAGCGAGATCATCAAGCCGGGATAACCGTAGCGCCCAGCGACGTTGAGCTTGCCGCCCAGAGCGTCAGCCTGCACGAACCCGGACACATCGAGCAGCCGCAGCTCAGCTTCACCACGCGTCCTGCCATCGGAATCGGGCGGACCTTCACCGACGATCACACCACCTGTCAGGCGGCCGTAGCGTGCCGGCGCAACGCCCGAATACAGGCGGATCGGGCCGACCATCTGCGGGTGGATCACTGCCGGTCCCAGCGCCATGTGATAGAGCGACGGCACCGGTATGCCATCGTAGACATACACGGAGCCGGCGGGCGGTGAGCCGCGCACGTAAAAGTAGGGCAAACCAGACATGAACGGCACGATGCCGGGCAGCACCTCGACCGCACGGAACGGATCGCCGAACGCACCCGGCATGTCGCGCAGCTCAGCCAGCTCCAAGCGGCGCATGCCGGGCTGCTTGATCTGCTTCACGTTGGCGCGCGCACCGTAGCCGTCTTCTGTCGGCTCGCTCGGCGGCGCAGCGGGTGCAGCCTCCAGCGGCACGACCTGCGGCTCGCCGTCAGCAGCTGCAGGTGCAGGCGCTTCTTCCGGAACGCCTGCATCCTCATCGTGCGCTACCTCCGAGAACGGTCGAGCCAGGCGCAACGCCACCTTGATGCGTGCGAGAATCGCGACACCAGCGCGCTGGGCAGGCTGGAAGCGCGCTTGGGCCAGCGCGTTGCCGACGAGCGCGCACAACGCCTCGCCCGCGTTGCACGACTCGGCGCTGGCGCTCCCGTCGACCTGGACGACGATGAGCGCCTCGACTTTGCCATCCTCAGGGACAGCGATTTCCGGGGGAACCACGACTTCTGGCAACGAGAGGATGCGGGGGGCCTGCACGTCCGGGTCCTGGGCCGTTACGCTCACTGGACCGAGCGCGCCGGCAGCACAAATCAACATCGCCGTGACCCACTGTCGAACCCAGCGCGCTGACATCAGCCTGCGATCGCCCAACGCCTCTCGCTTCGTGGCCGCGACCCTACACCACCCACCCATCGCATCCAGCTCCGCATTGCGCTTCTGTGTACAGCATTCTGTGCCGCGCAGCCAGTTTGAGCGACGCAGCAACCGTGCCTCGCGACGAGCGCCCGAGCGATGTTGCCAGTAGAGTTTCAGCAAAGCGTACAACCCCGCACGAACGTTCAAAGGCGCATGTGTAATTTACATGTGATGTTTTCAGAACACATATGCATGACAAACAGATGCGGGCAACCCGAGCGCCGGAATGTGTCACCGGCATGCGAGCGAGACGAATCCAATCGCAACACTGATGCATTTTTCGCGAGACCTGACAGAATGCGTGATAGACGGCGAAGTTGGCCGAGTTGAAAGACTGAGCAGCAACTCGAAGGACTAGCCATGAGACTTCCCTGGGTCGGTGAGCCAGCGCGCAACGAGCGCGACGCCAGCACATCGATTACGGCCACCCGGCCGAGCTTCATTGTCGCGCTTATCGTCACCTCCACGGTCGTGGCCGCCGGCCAGCGCTGGTACGCGCAAGCCGATCACGATCCCGAAGATGTCTGGCTCGGGTTCGCGCTGATTGCCACGTTGTGGAGCTGGTTGTGCCTGGCTTGTTATGCCGCCCAGCGCTACCTGCCGCGCGCAGCGTCACTGACAGTGAATGGGCTCTCAGCCGCGGTGTTCTATCTGTCACTGTGCGCGGAGCTCTCGTATACATATTTCTACTCCGTTGCCCAAGACCGCGAGCTGTCGCTGCTGAGTATGGGCCTCTGGACGGGACTGCGTGTGCTGTTCGGCGAGCTTCTGACGTCACGCGGCGTCGCTACGATCGCCGGGCTGATCGCTGTCGCACACGCCGCCGCGTTGCTGTGGATCTGGCGAGGCCCAGCGCTGCTGCGCCGCGCGCCGGTCTACGCCCTGCCGCCCGCGCTCACGCTGCTCAGCCTGGCCGGTGGCATCGCGGTCGACGAGCGTATGCGCTCGCCGCTCGCTGACCTGAGTCGCGAGCTCGTATTCCTCGCGACCACGCCGCGGCTCGATCTCGACAGTGCACCGAAGTTGCCGTTCGACGCGCGCTCGCTCGACAAGTCGAGCACGGACGATCCCGCGCAAACATATGGCTTCGACTACGTGCTGGTGTTCGTCATGGAGACCATGATCGCACGCGACTTCGAAGAGGAGAGCGCACGCTTGCCCGCAGACACGTTCTTCCGGCGCGCGCTGCCCAATGTGCACCGTTACACTGACTATCACAGCAACAATCAGGACAGTCGAACCGGCATGCTCAACATGCTGATGTCCCGACTCATTCCGTACGAGGCCTACGCGGATGGCATCGACCACTACAAATTTGTGTCACGGCTTCCGTCGATGGTCGACCGATTCAACGTCCGCGGCTACGAGAGCACATACGCGGTATCGCACGCAGATCGCGAGGATGTGATCTCAGACTTGCCCTGGAAGCAAGCGCTGCTCTTGCCGACGGCTGAGGTGGACGCGCTACGCAGTCAGATGTTGTGTGTAACAGTCTATGAGTTCGAATACGGCTGTGAGGATCGCGCGATCTTACCGAAGGTGCTGCGCGTGATCGATGAACACAGCAAAGCATTCGTGTACCAAGAGTTCATTTGGGGGCACGATCCTGAGTACAACGAGCTCAGCGGCCGAACGAACGCCGACTACTACTCGGCCTATCTCGACGGTGTTGTCGATCACCTGCAGAAGACGAATAAGCTCGACCGCACGTTGATCGTGCTCACGTCGGATCACGGCTATCGCGGCCGCTCTACGCTCTCGGAGAACTTCGCCTACCACATTCCTTTGTGGTTCTACGGCACGCGCTTCAGTGCCCGCGAAGATCCACGCCTGTTCTCACATATCGACTTTCAAGCGCTATTGCTGCACGAGCTGGCTGGCGCCCCGATACCGGAGCCTGCCCCCTTCGTCGCGGTGATCGGCCCGACCGGGATCAACTCGCTCACTGTGCTCGACGCGAGCGGGGAGCTTGCGCTGATCCGTACTCGAGGCGAGACCAACTTCCTGCTCGCGCGCCGCCCGCCGAGCGGCAACCGTGAGCCCAGCTTGCACCCCGCTTCCTTCGCTCGCCTGCTCGAAGACTATCGCACCCACTTCGATGCGCTCGACGTGCCCTCGGTACCGGCGCACGCCCAGCGATAAGGGACAAGCCTAAACGGCCAAGGCACCACACGCACAGCGTCAAAGACCTTCCAAGACAAGGCATTGGACGAAGCGGTCTGCATCCAAGGCACCGTCGCCGCGACCGCTGACAGCAGCGGCAACACGATGCTCGGCAGGAACGCCAAACAAGCAGAGCTGCCGCTCTACGGTCCATGGCCAGACACACTTGGGTATCCAGACGCGCTAGCTGCACAAGCGCCCGGGCGCTGGCGCTTCAACGCGCAATTCGCGCTCGACTACGCGGCAAAGCACGCCCGTCGAGGTGATCGCGTGGGCGCCGTAAGCATGGCCGGCCGAGCAGTGATCGAAGAGGCGCACGCAAGGCTGTGCGAGAGGAAGCGCTGGATATTGAACGAGAAGAACATCGTTCAAGTTGCGGGCCTCTCGTGCGTTCAAGCGCACTTCGCAGCCCCGCCGAACGAGCCATCCAAGCTCAGAGAGTGGGTCGAGCAGCTGCACGCGCAGCTCCACGCTTCGTGACGCCGCCGGATCGCCACGCTGCGGCGAACGCGCGCAGCAGAACTGCCACGTTCGCACTTTCTCGGCAGTTTCAGGCCACTACGCCCAGGCATGCTGATTGCTCCTAGTCCCCGTAAGGATTCAGAGGAACCGAACGGATCGGAACGGACAATGGCGCAAAAGGTTGTAAGGATTCTGCTCATTGCTTTGGCTGGGCTCGTCGTGCTGTTAGGTCTCGCCTACGTATTTCGCGAGCCGCTCGCCACGCGCCTGACGGCATTCATGTTGGATCGCAACGGGGACATGGAGTGCACGCACCCCGAGATCCGCATCGCCAGCTCGCTCAGGCAGATCACTGCCACACCGTTCGAGTGTGAGGTGTTCAAGCCCGGACCACTCAAGTCATTCAAGGCTGAGAGCGATGTGGTGGTGCAGCTCGACGGCCTCGAGGTCACACATATTCACGTTGCACGCGCCACGATGGAGCAGCGCGATCGCAAGGTTCCGGACGTGAAGTCCAACGCGCTTGGCGACATGAGCAACTTGGTCGGTGTTCGCGATGGTCTGTTGAAAGGCATGTTGGACGCGAGCGAATCTTATTCGCCGGGCGGCCCAGTGATGGAAGTAGACACAATGGTCGCTAAGCGCGATGGCAAGGTCGAGTCGACCATGAAGGGCTTCCGCCGCTCGTTCGAGGACGGCTGGGAGCATCAACACGCCGCGCGCATGGAAGGTGGTGCGCCAGGCTTCGTCGCGATGCGCGACTTCGACATGCGCGTGACCAAGAGCCGCGGAAAGCTGTCTCTGGCCGTGCACTTCGGCAAGCCGGAGCGCGGCGAGGAGCCGGACGTGGAGCTGAAGATGGAAGCGCGCGGGCTCGATGAAAAGTCGCCTTACGTCAGCATGAGCCTGTAAAAGCTTGTGTGCGCCGACATCCTGCACCGCCTCCGTCGGCTGCATACACCATCTGACTGTTGCTTGGAGAACTAGCCTGACTCCTGTGACGAGTTTAGCTAGCAGTGTTAATATTCTGCTCTCCAGCAGCCGCCGCGACGCAAATGGTCGACAGTACCTTTCCCAAGGCCGAAGAACCTGATGACAGCGGCGGCCGCGGGACTGGCTCCGCGACTCCCGACGCCAAAAGGCACACGCCCTGGCGCGGCTACGTCACGCTGCTCTTCGCTGACCTGTGCGACTTTACAGGTCTGGGTGAGCAGCACGATCCCGAGGAGATCGACGAGCTGCGCTTCCGGCTGGAGCAGCTGGCTGGGCGCGTGATCGAGCGGCACGGGGGCTCAGTCAGTCAGGTCTACGGCGACGGCGTCCTCGCAGTGTTCGGCTTCCCCGAGGCGCGCGGCGATGATTCGCGGCGGGCAGTCGGCGCGGCAGTCGAGCTGCGTGAAGCCGTGCACCAGCTGCGTTGGAACGTCGGGGGCGCCGTGCCAGTGGAGTTCCAGCTGCACTCAGGCGTGCACGCGGGGCTGGTGTATGCGCGGAGCGGTGACGCGCTCAACGGTAAGTACTCTCTGTCAGGTGACACAGTGTCCACTGCCGCGCGACTGTGTGCATCGGCGGAGCGCGACGAGATCGTAGTCAGTGAGGCTGTGCACCAAGGCATCGACGGCTTCTTCGCAGTCGAAAGAGCGCAAGCGGCTCTGACACTCAAGGGGAAGCGCACGCCGGTGACGACTTATCACGTGATAGGTCGTTCTGATGTCAACAGTCACTTCCAAGCGCGCTGCAGGCGCGGCTTGAGCGCATTCGTCGGGCGCACCAGCGAGCTGCAGCAGCTGGAAGCGTACGTGCAGCATGCCAGCGGTTGCCGCGTCCTCGTGCGTGCAGCTGTGGGCGTCGGGAAGTCGCGCCTGCTCGAAGAGTTTCGACACCGCGTCGGCTCGCCCGAGCTGTACGCGCTGCACGGCTACTGCGAGTCTTACGGCGACGTCGTGCCGCTCCAGCCGTTCTTGCACATGTTGCGGCAGCTGATCGACACGCAGGATCTCCAGGCCGCGAGGCAACAGCTGCAGGGACTGCTCACGCGCGAAGAAGATGTCGCGGTGCTGTTGTCGCTGCTCGCGCTGCGCCCCTCAGCCAAGAACGAGATCAACGAGGCATCGATCCAACAGGCATTCACGGAGCTGTTCAGTGCGCTCGCGCGCGGGCGGCGTGTGCTCGTGACAGTAGATGACTGGCAGTGGGCGGATGACATCTCGCGCAAGCTATTGGCGGCACTGCTCGACGACAGCAAATGTCCGATGAGCGTGGTGCTCGCGATCCGAACGACCGACCGCGATGCCGTGCCACCGAGCGAGTTTTCCGTGCTGGCCCTCGCTCCCTTCGACGAGATTGAGTCAGCCAGCGTCGCGCGCTCGCTGCGCACGCAGAACCTGCCAGCTGCGGTAGTCAAGGCGCTGCACCGACGCTCAGGCGGCAATGCGTTGTTCCTCGAAGAGCTTTGCCGCGCGCTGCCGAGCGAAGCGTTCTGCGATGAAGCAGCGCTGGAGATGAGCGGCGCACCAACCACGCTGCACGGCGTCATCCAAGCGCGTCTCACGAGCTTGGATCCGCGCGACGCGCACGTGCTCCACGCTGCCGCGGTGATCGGCAACGAGTTTGGCTCGGGTTTGCTCGCAGAGCTGCTCAGCGACACGGACATCAGCTCATCGCTCGAAGCGCTGACCGCTGCGGATGTTATCTACCCGGGCGATCGCCCGGGCTTGTTTCGCTTCAAGCACGGCATCGCACGGGAGGTGGTCTACGAATCCGTGCGCATCGGTGAGCGCCGGGCGATGCACGCTGCCATCGTGAAGCACCTGCTCGCGACCGCAGGCAGCGACTCACTCGACGATCGCATCGAAGCCCTCGCCTACCACTGCCATCAGAGCGGCGACTTCGAGCGCGCGGTGCGCTTCGGGGAAGTCGCCGGCGACAAGGCGCTCGCAACGTCGGCGCTCGATCGCGCGCGCCAGCAATACGCCACTGCGCTCAACGCACTCGAGCTGCTGCAGCCGTCGCTCGAGCACAAGCGCCGCTTCCTCACGATCGCCGCGCGCTGGGGCCAAGCGTGCGTGTACAGTCCGTCACGCGATCAGCTCGCGCTGCTCGAGCGCGCGCTGACCTATGCGAAAGAGCTCGGCGACAACCGCGGGCTCGCCGACGTGCAGAACCTACTCGGCTGGATCCACTACGTGCTCGGCGACTACCCAAGCGCGGAAGCGCACTACACGCTCGCGCGCGAGATCGCCGAAGCGCTGGGCGAGCACGGTCGGCGCTTGCTCGTGCAGCTCGATGCGAACTTTGGTCAGTGTTACGCCGCTTCGGGCTCGTACGACGAAGCGCTGCGCTTGCTCAGCAACAGCATCGTAAGCAAGCAAGTGCGTACGAAGATCGGCCCCAATCACGTCGCACAAGGCTCCGCCTACGCGCTCGCCTGTCGAGCCACGATCCACGGCGACCGCGGCGACTTCGCGCTCGCAGAGCGAGATCTCAAGCTGGCACGCGAGTTATGCGAAGACACCGGTCATGCGGTCGAGGGCTCGGTGTTCGCGCTCAACGCCATGGTGGAGCTGCAGCGCGGAGACTGGGATGCGTGCTGTAGCGCCGCGCTGCGCAGCCACTCGATCGCAGAGCGTGACAGTCATTATACGTTCACCACCAGCGCCGCGTACGAGGCTTACGCCCGGTTCATGCTCGCGCGCGAGGACGATGCCCTGCGCCAGCTGCGCAACAGCGTAGAATCGCTCGAGGGCCGCGGAACAACGTTGTTTCTCTCGTTTGCGCAAGTGTGCTTGGCACACGCAGCTTGGGTATCCGGCGACATCTCACTCGCGCAGTACTGGGCCGAACGCGCGCTCGTACGCGCCCGCCAGCACGATCCACTCGGTGAGGCCGCCGCACACCGCGTCCTCGCGCGCGTCTGCTCCACCCGCAGCACGCCCAGCCGCATCGAGCTGACAAGCCACCTGCAATCAGCATTGGCAGCAGCCGAACGCCGCCGCTCACCACGCGAAGCGCTGCTCACGCACTACCTAGCGGCCCGACTCTGCGCGCCCAACCTGCAGCTGTCAGCAGAACAAGCCATCGCCCAGCTACAACACATGGGAGTCCGGGCGGACACCATCGAACGCGCGACCTCCCAAACCATCCCAATCTCTGCAAACTCCGACATCCACTAAAGCGGTGCTCGTGACCCTATCCGGCCTGCACGCAGCACACGGATAGGATCACGCACACGCGATCGGCTTCAGCTGGCTGGAGGCGGGGCGGAGTTTCGCTGCGCTCTACCGTTACTGCGATAACGCACTGCTTGTGCGCCTTTGAGCTGCGCTGCGTCTACCTTGAGCATGTACGGGCCCGTCCACTCGAAGGTTCGGCAGTCTACCAATGCCGCGATGATGCCGCACATGGCTGCGAGCGCCGGGAACCGGCCTGGGCAACCGTGCAGCGTTCCAGCTTCGCCGCCACCAGCTGCGTGCGCGCCACCGAACAACCACTGCCAAGGCTCACTGAATCCACGCTGCTCGGCGTCGATCCACGTCGACTGCAGCGACACCACCACCAGCTCACCCGGCTTCGCATCACCCCAAGGCTGAACCACAGTCCGGTACAGCGTCGGCGGGACCGGCGCGTCGCGCAGCGCCACCAACAGCGGCTGCTCGATCGCTGTGCGCTTCACGTACGGATCGGTCCGGCCGGCTGCGAGCGTCGCCTGACGCGCGAGCTCACCGCTCCCTCTCCAGCGCATGATCACGCTGATCAGGTTGGCCATCGTCGGTGGCGCAAAGCCCACGATGGCGCCCATGCGCGCCACGCGAATCGCGTCGTCACTCGCGTTGACAGTCTGACCTGACTGTTGGTCGCGCATGAACATCGACATCGGATCTGACAGATCGTCCGCCGCGTAGCCCTGACGTAGAAACGCTCCGCACTCCATCGCCTGCCGCCGGAGCACATCGTCCGGATACGGCTGGAAGCTGAAGCGCGACACCGTGTTGAAAGCCATCATGTACTGCACGAGCTCGCGTGGATCCTGCGTTGGGACGCCGATCCAATCCTTCGCCAGTTGTCCGACCACCAGCGCCACGAACTGGCGAATGTCCACAACGCCGCCAAAGTCAGCGAGCACCGCGTACGACAGCCCAACCGCTTTGTCGAACGCCTTATCGGCCGAGATTTGCTCGTGCAAATAGCGGTTTGCGCCTTCGCCTGTACGTTGGTGCGAGGTCTGCTCCTGCCGCTGCTCGAAGCGCGTGTCGTGTGGACAACGTGAGCCTGCGAGCTTGCCCGCGCGATCGTCGAGCCCCAAGTAGTGCTCGCCGATGGTGTCGCCCAAGCGCGTCCAATACTCGCGCACCGAGAAGCGCGTGCCATCGTCGCACAACACCGCACGCGCGTTGTCGACATCTCCGATCAGCCAGCCGTACGGCGTGCGCCGTGGCGTGCGGCCCTCGCGGATAACCGACCAGGCTTGCGCCGCTCGCGGTCGCCACTCCTCCGTTTCGAGCAGCTGCTTCCACCCGTACAACGCGCGCGCGGGATCATTCACCGCGTCCAGCTCGGCCAAGATCTGCTGGCCCACAGCCAGGCTGCGCGCCGATGCAGCCACCGGCGGCCGAAGCGCGAGCTGCGACAGCTTACGCAGCGCGTTCTTTGCAGGCACGAACAGATACATGCCCCAGCGCAGCGACACCAAGCGCTGCGGCGGCGCCTTCCACCCCTCAGGCTGCACGGCCCCATCCCAAAGCGGCGTGCCGCTGATCACATCGTTGTGATGGCTGAAGATGCCGGTCGCGTTTCCACCATTGAGCCAGCGCTGAATGACCTCGAACTGCGCCGCGATGTTCGAGCCGTAGGCCAAGAACATCAGACCTTCGTCCTCGCGGTTCTTGTACGAGAACCCCCGGCGCATGATCCTCGGCACGCGCACAGCGTCATCGGCATTGCGCGGGTTCGACAGACGCACGTGGGCGTGCAGCGGACAGCTGCGGCCATGCGGGTCCTGCTTGTAGTCGAAGTCGTTGCTGGGCGCGTTCTTGTCGGCCAGCGGCTTGCCGAGCACATCGCGACCGAGCACGTCGTCGACCGCGCGGCTGTCGCCACGATTCGCTTCCAAGAACGCACGCATAGCCTCGACGTGCTGCTCGAGCTTGCGCAACACCACAAACGTGCCTTGATGAAAGATCTCGGCACACGCAGCGTCGCGCGCGCAACGCGCGATCTCACCGCGCGAATCCGGATAGCCCAAGAGCAGCTCGCCCAGCTCGACGATATCAGCGCGCTGCGCAGAGCGCGTCAGGTCGCGATCCAGCAAGCTCGCATTGACAGTCGGCTGACTGCCTGTGCTCGCATCGCCCGGATCGATGAAACCGAACGAATCGATCATCTTGCCATCGCGTTGCTTGCGCTGCAGCGGTTGGCGGTGCAGCAAGGTGCCTCCGGCGCGCGTCAGCTGATCGATCGCTTTGCTGCGCTCGGCCTCTTTGCCGCCGTTCAACGTCACGACGAAGTCCACCGCATCCATCTCGATCGGCGCGCCGCCGGTGAGCTTCGGCCGCTGCCAATATTTCGGATGATTCGGGTCACCCACGTCGCCGAGGATCGGCGAGCGCCGCTCCATGCCTTGACGGAACTCGAGCGGCAGCGAGCTGTACACTCGCTCGTCGAGCCCGAGCCGCACGAGGCCGGGATAAGTGATCGCGACGTTGATGCGCACAGAATCTGCGCCACCGCTCTCGGTGAACACCACCTTCGCCAGATGCTCGAGCAACGCCGAACGCTCCCTCGGACCTTCGCACTGCAACAACACCACATCGCCTTCGAGCACGCCCTCGTACGGCTGCAAGATGTTGCCCTGAATATTCTCGAGGTCTTTGCGCGACAGGGAGACGTGTTGGCGGGGCGACGGCACAGCCGCGAGACCCAGCTCGGGCAAGCTCCCGAGCCACGCTGCAGCGTCTGGCGGCAGCTGCGACACGAGCCCCTCCAAGAGCGCGCGCTTGGGCGCGAGCAGCTGCACCGCTGCGCGATCGAACACCTCCAGCGCGCTCGGCGAACCTCGGTTTTCGACGCGCTCAGGGAAGAACTTACGCAGCTCCAAGAGCGAAAGCACGGCCTCGGCACCGCGCTGCGACAAGTCACGCATCAACGACGCAGGCTCGCGCCGACGCTGTGCGCGGCGCAGCGATTCTTGCGCGAGCTCATCGAGCGACGGCAGCGGGCCATGTTTCGGCGACGTATCTCCGAAGTGACGCACGATCCGCAGATCGTCTACCGTGAGGTCGCGTAGCTCGCTGTGGAAGAACGATGTCTGCACCTGGTTCGAGCGGATGAAGTCCGCGAACGCCTCGTAACCATCGCGACAAGTGCGGCCCTCCGCGCCCTCACAATGACAGAAGATCAAGTCGAGCATCGGCCCAGTGCGATCGACGAGCAGATGAAAGTAGTCTTCCCACGAGCGATCGAACACCGCGCTCACCATGAGCTCCGGCCCCGAAGCACGCTCGCGCACCGCCCACTGCGTGTTGAAGATCGAGCTCAAGCGTTCGATCTGACTGCACGCATCGACCAGCGTCTCTTCCGCGGCCTGCCGCAGGTCTTCTGCCAAAGCGTTCAAGATCCACGCGAGCCTCGTGGAATACGAGACCAACCGATCGGCACCGTCGATGAACCCTGCTTTGACCGGCACGATCAACAGCAGCTCGTTGGCAGTGCGGATGTGTCTACTCTCGGCAACTTCGATCATTGTGCTACCTCACATCTGCGGGGCAGCTCCCCCCGCTAACAAAAAAGCACCAGGCCGCCATTGGCTGCCGATAACAGGCCATGCCTCCGACGACTGCTCCATTGTCTCAGGAACGAACCCCACAACAATGGGCTGGCTCACACTTCGGAGCCTGCAGCTGTCAGCGGCAGTGCAAGCAGGGGTGGGACGCTGCGATCCGCGTGCTCACTCTGGACCGGGGCAGCGCCATTCCACGCCCACGCGCGCGACCCTCGGCGCACCGATCGCGTAACGAGACTGCAAATCCAGCGCGACCTCGATCGCGCCGCCATTCGGCAACTTCAGCGCGAACGGTGAAGCGTCACCCGGCAACTCAGCGAGTGTGTTGAACATCGCGTCGGGCAACTGCTCCGCGCTTTCGGCATGACGCACTGAAACCCCGACGGTCGCGCCTGGGCCGAGCAGCCCGGCCACACGCAGATTGAGCCACTGCGTCTCTCCTTGACTCACAACATCTGTCTCGCGCCCTTCGCGCCCGCAGCCCTCGAACACGTGCGTCGCACGACCTGCGCGCTCGAGCTCGCCGCCCGACGCGCTCCCGCTCAGATCGCCGCCCGCGCGCGGGCCTTTACCGACGGGCACCTGCGCGCTGACCACCCCCGCCACCGGATCGAAGCGCGTCGCAAGCCCTACCCCATCTGGACCGCCTTGCGTGCTCACAGCCCACAGCTGCCCATTCCCATCCGCGCTCAACGCAAACGTCTCGAACGGCGTCAATCCTTGGGCAGCCAGCGACTTCGCCGCTTGCGGCTGCAAGGACTCGGGCGTGAGCCGCGCGATCTGCCCGGAGCTGTAGGTCAGCCAGCTCTCGCCGCCGATGGCTGCGACGCCACGCGGCGACAGCAGATCTGGCATCTGCACGCTGCGCCACTGCGCGCGCTGCGGATCGTAGGAAAACACACGCTCGCAGCCGAAGCCGCTGAGCAGCAACCGGCCGCGCGCGTCCAAGCTCAGCGCATCCAGGTTGTAGCAAGCGAACGGCACCAGCATCGGCTCGCTCGTATCAGGCGCGAGCGGATCGAAGCGCAGCACCTTGCCGTCGCGATCGATCAACCACAGTCCACCGTACAGGTCGAACGCGCTGGCGTGGGCTCGCAAGCTGAGGCCATAGCGCCCGAGCTCGGAGCCATCCGAGCCGGCCAAGTGCAGCAGCTCAGAGCTGCCGTTGCACCCCAGCCAAACATCCCCTGCACGAACAGAGTCCGGCGCGAGCGCTCCGTCCACTGACAACGTGCGCGGATCGTCTGCAGCCTTCAGCGGCAGCTCGAACAACACACAATCATCGTCGGGGCAACGTTCGGGATCCACCGCGAGCTTCGTGAGGTGCGCCTGCCCGCCGAACGTACCATCGAGCACGAACGCATCGCCGCGATGATCGACAGCCACTTGGATCGGATAAGCACCACGCGTTCGATAACGCGCCACCTCCAGCGCGCTCGCCACGTCGATCTTGGAGACCGTGCCTTCGTCCGTGTTGGGCACCCAGAGCGTCTTCGCAGCCGATGGCTGCCACGCCAAGCTCAGCTCTCCCGCGCCCGTCACCGCCAGGGGGGCTTCGGCCTCGAACGGTGCCGCGCGTGAGCCCCACACGCCGCCCTGACATTCCTCGTTGCAGCCGCCGCACGGACTCTCGACGCCTTCGTCGATGAAGCCGTCGCAGTCATCGTCTTCGCTGTTGCAGGTCTCCAGCTCCGGCACTATGGCGCCCTGGCACTCGGACCAGCGACTGTCGCTGCACTCGTTGCGACCCGCCCGACAAGGCCCCACACCTTCGCGCTCAGCAGGCCCAGGAAAACAGACCGCTCGCCCGCCGCTCAAGCACGGACAACCGGGCGTCGAAGGCTCCAGCTCGCAAGCGTCCGTGCTCACACCCGCGTCACTGCAGTCGAGCGCGAGCAGCGGATTTGCGTCGTCGCAGTCCTCTCCGCGCCCACACCCCGGGCCGAAGCCGTCGCTGTCGCGGTCGTAACAAATGGTCTCGGCCTGCTCACTGCACGCGAGCAAAGCCAGCCAGATCGCGACGCGAATCACCCGGGCCACAGTCAGATATTACAGCCTACCTCGACTTCAGGTAACACTGTGCAGTCCGCCAAACTCAGGTAGAACCACGCGCATGTCTACTTACGTCGTCACAGGTGCTACCGGCTTCATCGGAAGCGCGCTGACGCGGCGCCTCTTGGACGAGGGCCACAGCGTGCGGCAGGTCGTGCGCGCCCCGTCTGCTGCGCTCGCTACGCACGAGCGCGCGAGCAGTCACGTGGCGAGCCTCGGCGATCCCAATGCGCTGGCTGAGATCGCACAAGGTGCCGAGGTGCTCTATCACTGTGCGGGCGAGCACTCAGCGCGTGCGCCGCGGGAGGCTTACGCCTGGATCAACGTGGCAGGCACCGAGAACGTGCTGAACGCCGCGCGACACGTCGGTATTCGTCGTGTCATTCACCTGTCATGTGCGGACGCTACGCTCGTCAACAACGATCGCATGAACTGGAAAGAGTCGCACAGCATGACAGACCAGCCGCTCGACGCGCTGTGTCGCAGCAAGCTGCTCGCGGAGGAGCTGGCTGCGCACGCCAGCGGCCGACAGCTGCAGACGTGCGTGCTGCGTCCTGCCTGGGTGTGGGGTCCGGGCGATCGCCGCAGCTTGCCCGTGTTGTGTCGTGAAGATCAGCGCGGACGCGTGGGGCTGTGTGGCGGCGGCGAAAACCTGCTGCCCACCGTCTACATCGACAACTTACTGCACGCGCTGCGCCTGGCAGACACGGCAGAAGCTGCAGCCGGCAAGGTATTCCACGTGCTCGACAGCGAGGTGCACACCGCGCGCGAGTTTATCGGCGCGCTGTGTCGCAGCTTAGGGCTGCAGAAGCCCGCGCGCGGCGTGTACGCGCTGAGCTACGCGCGCGCATGGCTCAACGAAAGCTTGGGCCTACCGGGCATGGCGCGCACCGATGTGGTGCGCCGCGGACGCAGCGCATTGTTCGACGGGATGGCTGCAGCCAACGAGCTCGGCTACGCGGCCAAGGTCAACCTCGAGCAAGGCATGCAAGCGCTCGCCGCTTGGTCGGCGATGGTCGGCGGCCGAGACGCGATCGCACGCCTGGAGCGCTCCGCCGCTACGCGCGGCGACGTCGAGGCGCTGATGCGCATCGCAGACGCCACCTGAGGTCCCAGCTTTGCCCACGCGATCCCACCAGCTCGTCACGCTCTTTGCCGCGGTCGCCATCAGCGGCATGGCCAGCTGCTACAAGCGGCACGAAGTACCGCGCACGGCCAAGATCACCACCGAGACACGCAGCGTCCAGCGCGCAATCGACAAACCAGCGACAGACGCGCAGCCAGAGCACCTCGCGGACATCCCCGCCCCGAGCCCGCAGCCGATCCCGACTGAAGCCGGGCTCAAGGTCGCGGTGTTCGGCGACCAAGGCGTGCGCGCCACGTCGCACGCCGTGCTCCAGCTGATCGCGCGCGAGCACGCCGACATGGTGATCCACCTGGGAGATCTGTCGTACGACGAGGCTTCGCCATCAGCCTGGGAGGCGCAGGTCGACTCGGTCCTCGGCCCGGATTTTCCGTATTTTGCGGTGATCGGGAACCACGACATACCGAGCTGGTTCATCGAGGGCGGGTTCGCCCAGCTCCTTGGCGCGCGCTTGTCGCGCATGACCGGCGCGCACTGCCAGGGTGAATACGCGATCAACGCGAGCTGCACGTTTCGCGGCCTGCACTTCGTGCTGTCGGGCGTCGGCACCTACGGCCACGAGCACGAGCCGTTCCTGCGCAATGCGCTCGAGACCAGCCAAGCCCAGCACAACTTGTGCATCTGGCACAAGAACCAGCGCGACATGCAGGTCGGCGGGAAGATCGACGAGGTCGGCTGGCAGGCCTACCAGATCTGCGCCGAGCGCGGCGCGCCCATCATCACCGGGCACGAGCACTCGTATTCACGCACCTACGCGCTCAGCGCGCTGGGCGATCGCAAGCAGGGCCACGGCGCGGGTGGCTCGGCGTCGGAGCTGCTGCTCGGCCGGGGCCGGACGTTCGTGGTGGTGTCGGGCTTGGGCGGCGAGTCGATCCGCCCCTGGACGCCCGAGCACAAAGGCGACAGCTGGTGGGCCTCGATCTACGCAGGCAATCTCCAAGTGCTGAACGGCGAGACGCAAGGCGTGAGGCCGCGCATCGACTTCGGCGTGCTGTTCATCACCTACGGCGTCGAGGGCGATCCGCTGCGCGCGAGCGCGTACTTCAAGACCACGGCCGACGAGGTCGCCGATCTGTTTAGCTGGCGCAGCGAGCCACTGGTAATTTCTGCAGCGAAATAGGTAACGGTCCCGCCACACGTCAACGCCGGTACCGTTGCTCCCTTCCGGGCCTGGCGGGGTTAACGGGTCTTCGTTGGCGGGACCACAAGCTGCAAAAACTTCGAGATTTGGGAACTGGCGGAGAGGAAGGGATTCGAACCCCCGGTACCCTTGCGGGTACACACGATTTCCAATCGTGCACCTTCGACCGCTCGGTCACCTCTCCCTACTGCATCCAAAACACACTGACTGCCGTTCGTATACGCGTGACTCGTGACTCGTGACTCTGTGACTCGTGACCGTAACTCAATCTGGCAGCCTTTAGCGGAGAGCGCGGGATTCGAACCCGCGGTACCCTCGCGGGCACACTTGATTTCGAATCAAGCACCTTCGACCACTCGGACAGCTCTCCGCGGCGGAAAGTATCAGAGGAACCGGTCGTGTCAATCGTTTATGCGGCACGCTGAGCCCGTCGGCTGGCGGCTCGTGCGAGGCGCTCGAGGACCCGCTCGGTGGTGCTGAAGTCGATGCATGCGTCGGTGATGCTCTGCCCGTAGCGGAGCTTCTGGCCGGCCACGAGGTCCTGCCTGCCGGCGACCAAGTGGCTCTCGAGCATGACGCCCAGCACGTCCGCGCTGCCCATCTCGAGCTGCTCAGCGATCGCCTCCGCCACCAGCGGCTGGCGCGTGTAGTCCTTCTGGGTATTGCCGTGGCTGCAGTCGATCAGCACACGCGGGTTTTGCTTCGCCGCCCTCAGCTTCGCGGCCGCTGTGCTCACCTCGCTCGCTGCGTAATTGGGGCCCGCGCTGCCACCGCGCAGCACCACGTGTGCATCGGGATTGCCCGCCGTGCGCACGACGCTCACGCGACCCGCGCTGTCCATGCCGATGAAGCTGTGCGCCGAAGCCGCTGCCTGCATGGCATTGATCGCGACCTCGATCCCACCGTCCGTTCCGTTCTTGAAGCCGACCGGCATCGACAGACCGGAAGCCATCTCGCGATGCGTTTGACTCTCGGTCGTGCGCGCGCCGATCGCGCTCCACGAGATCAGATCAGCCATGTACTGCGGCGTGACAGGGTCGAGCGCTTCATTTGCGATCGGCAGCCCGAGCTCGGTGAGCTCCAAGAGCAGCTTGCGCGCGATGCGAAGGCCGGCCCCGACATCGCAGCTTCCATCCAAGTGCGGATCATTGATCAACCCTTTCCAACCCACAGTCGTGCGCGGTTTCTCGAAGTAGCCACGCATGCACACCAGCAGCGAATCCGAAAAGCGCTCGCGCGCCGCGTGCAGCTGCGCGGCATATTCGAGCGCCGCGCTGGGGTCGTGGATCGAGCACGGCCCCACGATTACCAGCAGACGCGGATCGCGATTGTGCACGATGGCTGCGATCTCCGCGCGCGCTGCGGACACCGCCCCGGCAGCGCGTTCACTGATCGGCAGCTCGGCCTTGATCTCGTCGGGCGTCGTGAGTGGCATGGTCTTCAGAACTCTTAGGTCGTTGGTGTTTTGCATGGCGTGCTTTGCTTCTTCGCTGCTGTGCTGACACGGGGTCCAAAAACGAAAAACCCCCGACCGCACTTGGCGATCAGGGGCTCTGGGCAGGGTCTGAAACGGGTTCAGCGCACGGTGCTCAAGGCGGCAGATCGCCAGAAGGGCGTCTGAGTAAACCACCAATAAAACCGTGCAGCGCTGCTCATCGTCTTTTGAGCTTTACCCGACTGTCCTCGGCTTGCAACCCCAGTTCCCCAAGGAATTGCCGCTCGCGAAGCGCTCGAACGACTTTAGGCGAGTCATTTCCGTTCGATCGACAGGTTGCTCGGCTCGATCAGCAGGTCGCCCAAGCGCGCCCGGAGCGGCTCAGTGGCGACAACATCGGCCACCAGCTCGCCTTCGAGTCGGGCAGCGACTTGGCCGTCCAGCTTGACCGTGGCTGTGACGTCCTGCTCGAGCTTGGGGTGCAGCGCCTGTCGAATCGGGATCTGGATCTTCCTGTCGATCGGAACTCGCACGTTGCCCTGCACGTGAAAGCTCTCTTTGAGCGGAAAGCGCGCCTGCACCGGCAAGCTCATCTTGAGCGGCACGCGCAGCTTCTTCAGGCCAATTTTCAAGGTGTCCCGCACGCGTACCTTCTGACGGATCGGCACGCGCGCTTTTACCGGTACATTCGCGTGCACCGGCACCTTGATCCCCAGGGTCGTAGTCACTTCCGTATCGATCGGTACGACGACGTCGAGGGAGATCGAGTCATCGACGAAGATCTCCGTGTCGAGCGGAAGCTCTAGCTGACTGAGATCGAGCTCACGCTCTGTGAGCACCGTGTCGATCGGAACGGTCAGCGACACAGTCATGTCCTGATCGACGTGCACTTCGGTGTCGAAGGGCACGCGCAGGTCGAGCTTGAGCGGCACCTCGATGGTTTCGTCCAGCGGCACGGTGAGATCTGTCACTTTGACTGTGGTCGTCAGCGCGTCGTCGATCCGCACCGCGAGCGGACGCGCCACCGCCGCTTTGACGCTGAGCGCACGCGTCAGCTCGACCGGCACCTCATGCTCGATCGCGACGCGTACGCGCAACGAGCCCACAGCCCACGCGGCTAGAGCCGCGCCGACCACCGCCGCCAACAGCAGCGACCCCAGCCACCGGGCTTTGTTCGTCATCTGCGAACGATATCAGTTCGCGGGCAACGGCGCGGTCTGCGAGAACATCGCCTCGAAGCTGCCGACCAGTGAAGCGCGCTACTACTTCGTCGTGTTGAGCGGGCTGCGCATGCCCTCGGCACGTGTAAGCAAACGCTTGATTCGTGAGAGTGCGCGCAGCTGCCACAGCTTTTCACAGCGAAACAAGGCTGCGAACGCGACGCCCGACAGCGGATACGGAAACGCGATCACCATGCTGATGAGCACGCCCAGATGAAAGCTCCAGAGCCCCGCTGCCCATGCCGCGCGCAGCGGCGGGCTCCACAGCACAAACGGACCACCGAGCTCCAGCAAGAGTGTGAGCCAAGACAACACAGGATATGGCCAATCCAGCTGCACCCAATACGCCGCGACCGGCGAATACAGCGAGCCGATCTGGCTCTTTCGCAGCGCGTCGTACGCGATCTGGTCGCGCAACACTTCGCCGTCCGTCCAGCTCAACCCAGCGATCTTGAGCTTCGCGATCCCGGCGAGCAGATAGGCCAGCGCAGTGAGCGCCATCAGCAAGCGCAGCGGCCAGCCGAATCGGCCCGAATCCTCCGCACGAGGCTGGCTGCGCGCATCCCACGACAGCGCGTGCGCGGCATCGCAGAACGCCAACGCGATCACGTGCACCACGAGCAAGTTATCTGTGTGGAACACCATGCCCCAGCTGTTGCGGTAGCTGGTCACCCAGAGCAACAAGCCTGCAAACACAGGCCCAGAGATGCGATAACGCATCCCGAGCGTGAACAAGATGCCGCTGATCACGCACAGCGCAAACACCGCGAGCTGCAACGCAGCGGGAACCGGGCCCGACAACCCAGCGGCGAGCCCCACGCCGACAAAGCGCCCAGGCTGCACGCGAAAATCCCCGAGCACATTCGCGCGGGCGATCAAATAGATCACCGCAAACGCACCCGTAAGCACGCGCACTGTGGCCAGCCGCTCCGCGGGTGCAGGCGCGAGAAACTGACTGTCGAGCCAACGCCAAAGCCTCATCGTAGACCACCGCAAGATCCGCTCGCGCGGCGCTCGCCCAAAGCCACATCACCGAGAGCGGCCGAAACGCTGCACGCACGCACGAGCGTCGTCACTCCGCACCTCCGCTTACCGGACAGCGCGCGTGGACGCGGACTAGCTCTGATTGCGCGCGACCTGCGAGGTATTCGATCGCGTCCACCCGTTCGGTCACTAACTCCACGCGTACGCTGCGCCTGCGCTGCTCATCGCTTGCTAGCCGCCCAGCGATACGTTCGCAAAGCTGCTGCGACTCGTGCTCGCCCGCGCGGATGGCGCGCGACAAGGTGCGGATGGCCTGCATTGTCTCTGCGTTCGCGATTAGCGCGGCTGGCACCAGCACAGCGCTGCCATCCGCGGCCACGGCTCGCGCGCTGACAACCTCGTGAACGCGCCCGCGCCGCTGCGCGAACATAGGATAGGTCGAGAGCGGAAAGCCATCGTTCGACGGCTCGCGAAATGCCGGCCAACCGACCGCACCGAGTAACACCACACTGAGCGCGTACGCGCGGACCCGTTCCATGGGTCACTTCGGCGGCATGCGGAGCGCGCCGTCTAGGCGGATGGTTTCGCCGTTGAGGTAGCTGTTCTCGACGATCGAGGTCACCAAGTGCGCGTAATCATCCGGCTCTCCGAGTCGCGCGGGGAACGGGATGCCTGCGGCGAGCGCGGCGCGTTGCTCTTCGGGCAGGAGCGCGAGCATGGGCGTGTTGAAGGTGCCGGGCGCGATCGTGAGCACGCGCACGCCGCCTTTCGAGAGGTCGCGCGCCGCCGGCAGCGTCATCCCGACCACACCGGCCTTTGACGCGGCGTAGGCGAGCTGTCCGATTTGGCCGTCGAAGGCTGCGATCGAGGCGGTGTTGATCACTACACCGCGCTCGCCACCGGCCAACGGAGCGTTCTTCAACATGGCCGCCGCCGACAGCCGCAACACGTTGAACGTGCCCACCAAGTTCACGGTGAGGATCGTGTTGAAGAACCCGAGATCATGCGGGATCCCCTCTTTGTTCACGGTGCGCTGCGCCCAACCGATGCCCGCACAGCTGACCGCGATGCGCAGCGGCGCGAGTGCCTGAGCTTGCTCCACAGCAGCTAGCACTTGCACTTCGGAGCCCACGTCAGTCTTCGCAAACACCGCGCCTTCGCCGAGCTCCTCGGCGAGCTTGGGCCCACGCTTTTCGTCCAAGTCCAAGATCACCACGCGTGCGCCGCGCGCGTGCAGTCGCCGCACCGTGGCCTCGCCAAGACCACTCGCTCCACCTGTCACGACTGCCGAAGCACCTTCGATTTGCATCATGTTCTGCTCCTTGGAAGATCTGCGTCTTAGCAAATGCGCTCAGCAGTCGCGCGGCTCGCTCGGCGGCGATCTCACGCTTCCTAGAAAAAACGTGTCGAGCAGATGACAGTCATGAGTCGCTGAGTGTTGCGTTCCCGGGCGGACGTGGTATGCAGCGCGCCTTGTCCACAAATTGACGGAGGTGGGTGAATTGAACACAAGGGGTCGACATCTACTCGTTGAGTACACGGGCTGCGACGCGTCGGTATTGGATGACCTCAAACGTATTGAAGCGCTGATGAATCAGGCGGCGAAAGCGGCCCGTACAAACATCGTCGCCTCGGTATTTCAACCCTTCGAGCCTCACGGTGTCACCGGTGTAGTGGTGGTCGAAGAGTCTCACCTCTCGATTCACACTTGGCCGGAGCACGGCTACGCCGCCGTTGATTTCTTCACCTGCGGAGAGTCTGTCCCGGAACTGGCGCACAAAGTCCTGTCTGAGGGCCTGGGCGCCGAGCGAGCCGAGATCGTCACTGTCGAGCGCGGTCTCACGCAAGCGGGCCCAAGCATGCGCATGCGCAGCCACTCGACCGAGCATTACGGCGATCGCGCGTTTGAGCACATGCATAGCAGTCACAGTGCCAACGGCACAAACGGTCACGCGAGCATCGCCCACGGCAGTCCCACGCCGATGCTTGCTGCTCCGCGTTCTTGAGCTGAACCCAGAAGCCCGCGCCCTCGAGCCAGTTGAGTATCGAGCTCAACCGGCTCGCGCCACAATTTCGGCTCGAAGCGCAGATCACGGTTTGCGCTCGCCGAAACAGCCAGCTATTTGCGCGTGAGTACTGAAGGAGACGTGCCATGGCCTTGTGGTTCGATGAGATTTACAACGGGAAGATCCGCTTTGGCCTGCGCGTAAAGCGCAGCTTGTTTCAGGGCAAGAGCGAGTTCCAATCGGTCGACGTCGTCGAGACCGAGGAGTTCGGCCGCGCGCTCGCGCTGGAAGACGCTTGGATGACAAGCGAGCGCGACGAGGCGCATTACCACGAGATGATCGTGCACCCGGCGCTCACGAGCGCTAAGCGCATCGAACGGGTGCTCGTGATCGGCGGCGGCGACGGCGGCACAGTGCGTGAGGTGCTGCGCTACTCCGAGGTCAAGCACGTCAGCATGGTCGAGCTCGACAAGATGGTCGTCGACGTGTGCAAGGAGCACCTGCCGAGCTTCAAAGTGCCTTGGAACGATCCGCGCTTGAACGTGGAGTTCGGCGACGGCATCGCTTGGCTCAAGAACTACGCGGATGGAAACGGCGCGCCTTTCGACGTGATCTTGATCGATGGATCAGACCCAGTCGGTCCGGCAGAGGGCTTGTACGCAAGCCCGTTCTACGAGAGCGCCAAGAAGTGCCTTACCCCCGAAGGCGTGCTCGTCTCACAGACCGAGTCGCCGATCGCGATGGCCGAAGATTTCGCGCGCATCGTGAAGACACTGCGCACGAGCTTCAAGCGCGCGGAGCCGTACTTCGTGCCCATTCCACTCTACCCGAGCGGTATGTGGAGCTTCAGCTTCGCGTCGGATCAGATCGACCCGCGCAACTTCGACGACGCGCGCGCCGCGCGCATCGAAGCCGACGCGCGCTACTACAACCGCGACATCCACAGAGCAGCCTTCGCGCAGCCCAGCTTCGTTCGCAAGCTGCTGAACGGCTGAGTTTCGCAGACCAGGCCGAGCGCCTCACGCCGCGTGCGTGTCGCGCTCGGACTTCTGCTTCTCGAGCAGCTCTTCCACGTCGCGCACGAGCGCTTCCATCACCGCGAGCACGCGCCCGACGCGCTTTTCCGTAAGGCCCTCGGTGGTCTGCACCGCACCGGTCAGCCGCTCCGCAAGCGACTTCAGCTTGCGGAGGTTGTCGAGCGCGTCGTCGCCTGGACTCTTCGGCCGCAAAATGGGGTCGAAGCGCTTGCGCAGCTCACCGACGGAGCGCGCCTCGTCGAACACCGCGCTGCGCAGCTCGTCCAGCACCTCGCGCGGCGCATCCAAGCGACGCTTCGGGTCGTTCGCATTTTCCGAGTCGCCCGACCCGACCGCGCGCGAGAAGTAGTCCACCGCTTCGAGCGTCGGGATCTCCCGAGAAATGCCGTCGCGCCGCAACACCTCAGGCGCATGCGTGCGCAAGGCGCCGTAGGAAAGCACCAGCTTGTCGAGCGTGGCTGCCTTGATGTGCAGCTCTTTCGAGCAGTAGTCGGCCAGATCGCTGTAGCCCCACTTCTCGTATTTGCGGCTCTTGCGTAGCGCGCTCAGCCCTTCGGCGAGCTCGATCCAGGAACGCTTGAAGCGCTGTGCGCGCCGCACGATATCCACGCGCGCGGGATCTCCACCGCCCTGCTCGATGCGATCTGCCAGCGCCTCTAGCACTTCATGCCCTTGGGACATGCCGGCGTTTATAACACGCGACGCTGCGCCAACCTGCAACTGGCCCGCCAACAGCCCGCTTCAACCCCGCGATCGCGTGCTCAGAAGCCCAAAAGGCTCGCCCTGACCAGATCGCCTGGACGCTGTGCCAGATCGCTTAGTGCAGGACGAACACCGCGCCGCTGTCCGACTCGGAGTTGTCGGAGGCGTCGCCGTCGATTCCGCACGAGCCGCCGTCCTCCTCGCGCACGCCGATCGCGATGTAGTCGTCGGTCAACGCCACCGTGTCACCGAAGTGATCCTCGGCATCGGCGTTGGCTGCTCGCAGCTCGCGCGCGCGCACAAAGCGCTGCTCGGAGCGGCCGAACAGATAAACCTTGCCCTGCCCTATTTTTTGATCGCTCGTCGTGGGTGCCGGCGCATCTCGAGCTGCGCCGACTGCAAGCCAGCTCTCGTTCATCGACACGCCGTTGCCGAAGTAATCGCCGACGTTCGGCGCCGGCCCTTCCAGCACGTTCTCGTGTTTGTACTGGTCGCCTATGCGCCGGAAAACGTGCACCTCGCCGCTGCGATTGGAGCTGAGCTCCGCGGGATTGTGCGGCGCGGACACGACGAGCGTATCGCCCAACGTCGCCGCCGAATAACCGAACTGCGCGAGCGGACGAACGACGGGCGCGAGCAGGCGTTGCACAAACGACCAACCGTCCGCGCTTCGTTTGTACACGTAGGCCGCGCCGGCGCGCGTGTTCGAGTCGACGGTCTCCTGCGTCGCGCCGATCACGAGTGTCTCGCTGTCCCTCACGACCACCACCCCGAAGTGGCTCTGCCCGACCGGGTTCGGCTGTTTGATGCGCTGCAGCAGCTGCCAGCTGCTGCCGTCATAGTGATGCGTGTAGATCGCGCCGCTGTAGCTACCGCCGTCGTCGTCGAAAGGCGCGCTCGTGACCAGGTCGTCGTCGCGCAACGAGACCCGAAAGCCAAACGCATCGCCCGCCGGATCCGTGCGGCCCGAGGGGACCGTCTGCTCCAAGCGCCAAGTGCCGCCCGTGCGCTTGAACACGTGCACTTCGCCATTGCGATTGCCCATGCCGAGCACGCTGAACACACCGCCCGGCGCACCGATCGCGAGCCGATCCTCCCAGATGTCGACGCCCATGCCGAATGACGCGTTGGTGATCGGCTCGGGCGAGATCAGACGTGCCTGCTCGCGCCAAGCGTTTCCCTCGCGAACGAACACATATACCGCGCCAGCCGAGTCGGCTTGCCCGACCGTCTCGAGCGGTGCACCAACAACCAGCGTGTCGCCATGAGCGGCGAAGTATTCGCCGAACCAACCACCACGCTGACAGCTCGAGCTCTTGAAGTACGTGGGCTCGCTGTCTGCTTGCTCGATGGTGATTCGATAGTCAGTCCGGGCACCGGTGCTCGCACGCAGCACGAAAGGCAGCGTGATCGGGCCGCTCGCTAAGATCGGTGAGGTCCAAGCGGTGTTAAGGCTCGCGGCCGTGTTGTCGATCGACAGCGCCGCGTCAGCATCCGACTGCGCGATGATGCTGATCTGCGGCACCAGCAGCGGTATGCGCAAGCGGTACTCAATGATGTTCGGATCGAACGCCGGCTCTAACACGCCGCCTGTGACTTGCAAGTCGCGCAAGAGCGGCGCACAACCACTCTCGCCCGTTCCAGAATAACCTGGCGGACACGCGCTGCAGGTGCGTTCACCATTCCGCATCTCACAGGTTGTCAGCGGATCACAGCCGCCGCTGTCCTTGCAGTCGCGTGCTTCCACACAGCCTTGCGAGTCTGGAATGAAGCCTGGCAAGCAGCTGCAGCGCACGTCGTGATTCACATCGACGCAGTGTTCGTTCTCCCCGCACGGCTTCACGTGTGCGACGGCGTTTTCCTGGCAGCGATGCATGACGCCATCGGCGTCACAAAACAGTCCACCCGGCTCGCGCGCAGCGCACTCTGGCGCGACCGGCTGACAGATGCCATGCGTCTCCGCATCCGCGGTGTCGCAACCCAACATGTCGCCGCACACGGCTTGCAGCTGCCAGCTGCCTTGCTCACACAGGAGAGGTGCATTGTCGGCGAGCGCGCAGGTGTGTGCGCCTTCCACTGGGCACGGCTGCGCGGCATTGGCGCCGCTCATTTGCTCGGGGGTCAGCGCGTTGACGGTGGAGGCGCGCTCGCCGCGCACAGCGATCGGATCGCGCAACGGCTCGCGGGCGTCCACGCATTCTCCGAATGCACACGAATAGCTTCGTCCGCACACCTGGCTGCGCCGTAAACACTCGCGGTCGAAGCGCACGCGCAGCAGCTCGCCTGAGAGCGACATGGGCTCGGCGATGCTGCGGGCCTGGATGGTGATCGCGCCGGCTTGGTCGCGCGCCGTCGCAGTGACTTGATACGTGGCTCGGCTGTCATAGGCCTTGACCACGAACTCCAGCGGCCAGTCGGCTTGCTCGACGGGGTCCGGGGTGAAGCGCTTCGCCGCCGCCAAGTCCCAACTGTTGGCTCCGGGGGTGCGGCTCTCCACCACGACCTCGACCTCGTCGAGCTCCGCCCGGACCTCCTCATCGGCCTCGACGCGCACCTCTAACGCTTCGATCTGCGGTCCGCGGACTGGCGTGCAGGCGCCGAGCGCCGCGCACAAAACCAGCGCCGAGACTGCTCGCCAACGCATCATAAGCCCGGGTGCATAAACCAAGCCCCGCGCCATGACAAGCCAGGCCGTGCGCTGCTCTCAGCGGCGGCCCTGAAGCCGCCCTGCGCAAAACCATCGGCTCCTCGGGCGGCCCTGACACAGACTGAAGCTCTCGTACTCATCGACGAGGTCGAGCTGCACTTACACCCGGCCTGGCAGCGCGACATCTTGGCTCGATTGACTGCAACCTTTCCGAATGTCCAGTTCGTGGTCTCGACGCATTCCCCGATCGTGCTCTCCGAGGTAAACGCCGCATCCGTTCGCATCCTTGAAGATTTTCGCGCACCGAAAGACGGTGTGCTGCCAGAATATATCGAGGTCTTGAGCTACTGGTTGCGCAAGCGGATCGGCGAACCGCTCTGACGGAGCGTAAAGCCGTTATCACAACCTGCAGCTTTTGGCGGCGGGATGGAGCGACGTTTTCGCTAGCTGCTGGACGCGTACGCGCCGAGGATGATGGTTCGTTCTGGTCGAGGACCGGCAGCTAACTCACTGGCGGAACTTGCGTTCGTAGCCGGGGGCTCGGTGGGCGCGTGCGTCGAAGTAGGCTTGCAGCGCTGCAAACATGCCGGCGAAGCGCTCGGGTTGGGTGTCGTAGAGGTTGTGCAGCTCGCCCGGATCGCGCGCGAGATCGTAAGCCTCGAGCGTGTGCACGCGCTCGTCGACGATGATCTTTCGCGAGCCTAGAACCAGCGCGCGGCGCAGCCGGCCTTCAGCGATGATCGGCCGCGTCAGCGTGATGTCGCGACCCGCGAGCAGCGGCAGAAGGCTATCGCCGGCTAGATCGTTGGGCGTCTGCATACCGAACAGCTCGAGCAGTGTCGGTCCGAGATCGATCAGCGAGACGGGCTGCGTCAGCGTGCGCGGCACGATCGATTTGCCCCAGAATATGAGGGGAACGCGCAGCAGCTCGTCGTAGAGGGTCTTGGAGTGCTCGTGCGTGCCGTGCTCGCCAAAGGCTTCGCCGTGGTCGCTCGTGACCACGAGCATCGCGCGGCCGGCGAGCGGCGGGCTTTCGAGCAGCTCGACGATGCGAGCCAGCAAGGTGTCGGCGAGCGCGACCTCCGAGACGTAGCGCTCGATTGCGGGGCCGGTTTTGAGCGCGCCGCGATCGTAGGGCTCGTGGGGTTCTGTCAGGTGCGCGTAGACGAAGCACGGCTGCGTGCTGGCGGCGGCCGCTTGCAAGCGCTCGAGCAGCGGCTCGATGACGCGTGTGCCCGGCGCGTGCGCTTTGCCTCGATGCACTGCGCGCTCTTCGGCGAAACCAGGCGCGACACCAAATGCGTTCGCGAGAAACGCCAAGCTCACCACCTTGAAAGTGTCGACGCCGCGCGCGCTGAGCCATTGCGGCCAACGCGGCGTGGGATCTTCCGCGGCGTACTGATGGCGAAAGTCGCCCGTACCGTACGCCGACCACGCCAGCTCGGACGCGTGTTTGCCTGCGAATGTCGCCGTGAGCGTGATCGCAGTCTGACTACCAGGGGCGCGAGCTTCCGAGAAGTTAGCGCCCTCGCGCGCGAGCCGTGTAAGCGTGGGCAGCTGCCGCGCGCGTGCCGGATCGGCCAGCAAATCGGCGCGCACAGCATCGATCGTAAGCAGCACGACCAGCGGTGGCGCGGTAAGCAACGGCGCCGCGGTCTCCGCGCTAGAAAGCGCAGTCGACGAGCGACCGAGCTCCGGTTTTGTTGCCAACGCAATCGCTGCACCGACGCGCGCCGTCGGACCACCAGCGAGCTCCGGTTCTGCTGGCGACGCGATCACCACGCCGACGCGTGTCGTCGATGCATCAGCGAGCTCCGGTTCTGCTGGCGACGCGAGCGCTGCGCCGATGCGCGCCGTTAGCCAGTGGGCGAGCTCCGGTTCTGCAGGCCCCTCGAAGCGCGGCAAGCTCCAGTACTCGGTTGCGAGCAGCCAGGCTGCGGCCGCGCCGGGTGAGCGCGTCAACGCCATGCGCACGTGGTTGGGAGGCGGCACACACGCTAGCGCCGCCAACAGCAGCACAGCGATCGCAAGATTGCGCCGCAAATCAGCAGCCAACCTCACCTGCGGCGCGAGCGCGCCGACCAGCATGAGCGCGAGCGTGGTCCCGTACACATGCAGCGTTGCGTAGTCGTCGCGTAAGACACGCAAGTTGCCCACGAGCGCCGCCAGCGCGACCAGCGTCGCTAGCACGCGCGTCGCGCGCCAGCGACTGAGCTGACGGCCCACGATCAAAGTTACGATCGGCGCGAGGCCCATCCCGCAAGTCATCGCCGCGAGCAGAAGCTCTACATGGCGACCAGCGAGCGTGTGATGCGCGCGGTGCACGAGCCAATCTGCCAACAGCGCGTACACGCACCAGCCGCTGACGGCGGCGAACAGCGCGAGCCCCAGCAGCGTTCGCCGACCAGCGAGCCGCGCGCACGCATACACCAGCAAGTCGATCGCGGCGCCGAGTGCAACAAAACTAGCAAGCTCCCAACCCGCATGCATAAGCTGCGAACCCGGCGACAAAAAATCGGTCATTACGCTCGAAGCCGCGATGTCAACCAGCGCAGCAAGCACCGCGCCCAACGTAGCCCCGGCAGGCACACACGCAGGCAACGTAAACGCAGCACGAAAGGAGCTCATCGACACGCCTGCCGTGTACCACTACGCAGCCACCTTACGAAAGCTCGGCGTCCCGCACGCGCAACAGCGCCGCCTAGCGGCCGTATGCACAGCCCCGCACGCGCGCCCATCGGTCCCGCGGAGCAGCCGACTTACTGTGCAGGCGCGAGCTTCACGCCTTGGATGCGTCACGCTGGGCGGCCAGTCCACTCCGCTTACCCCACGCGCCAGCTTGAACGGCCACGGATGATCGCGTGAAGCCGCGCCGCCTACGTTCGCACGCGGCTCCGAGCTTCCGTGCACGCTCGTATGACACCGTACCGCAGGGCAGCCAACTCGGACCGATTCGTGCGATTCCATCCGAAGATCCGCGCGGTCATGTACGACAGGACAGCGGAAGTCTGCCGCGATCGGACCCCACTCGCGCGCAGGACGTACGGGCCGTGCCAACGCCATCCCGCGCCAACCCGCGTTGGCGCGGAACCGTCCAGCCAAGTGTGCTCGCCGAGCCTAGGCGGAAAAAGCGTCAGCGCAACCGGCGCATCTGCACACTTGGCGTGTCCGAAGCGCGAGTGGCGTCCGATCGCGGCAGACGCAAGCGAAGCTCAAGTCTCGACAAGCTAGACCGCGATCGACGTTAGGTGAGGAAGGGCAGGATGTCGCCGCGGGCTTGGAAACCGGCGCATCTGCACACTTGGCGTGTCCGAAGCGCGAGTGGGGTCCGATCGCGGCAGACGCAAGCGAAGCTCGAGCCTCGACAAGCTAGACCGCGATCGACGTTAGGTGAGGAAGGGCAGGATGTCGCCGCGGGCTTGGAAAGTGGCTTCTGGGTATTGGCCGCTGTCGCGTATGCCTGGCGAGATGTGCTCGTCGCCGTAGCCACCGTAGTCGCCGCGTGTGTACTCGGACGCTTGTACGCCCATGATCTGCAAGATCGAGCCGAGGTACTGGTGCCAATGCAAACCCGGATAGAGCGGCTCCGGTCGCGAGACATCCGCGTTTGCGCCGAGATACTCGAGGTTGCGAAAATCGGCGTGCATGCCGGTCTTGATCGCGCCGCCCGCAGAGCCAGCCATCATCACCGGCATGTCAGTCTGGTCGTGCGTCTGCGGTCCGGCTTCATGCGTCCACGTGATTAAACTCGAGTCGAGCAGCGTCCCGTCGCCGTCGCTGAGCTCGTCGAGCTTGCGCGCGAGATAGAGAAAGCCGTGCTCGAACACGCGTTGATAGCTCTCCGCCATGCGCACGCGTGGATGCGGCGCTTCCACAGGAGGCGTTTGCGGCTCGAAGCTGAAGCCAGCCTGATGCGCGATCGCTTGGTGAAAGTCGCTCGTGCCCGTACCACTCCAGTCAGAGAAGCTGCTCGCCACCGGAATTACCGCGATGCGACTCGTGTCGCAAGCAAACGCGAGCGCAACCACGTCACACCAGAGCTGCAGCGCCTCGCGCGCGAGCTCGGGTCGGCTGTCGTGCTCGGCGAGGTGCGGCGCGCGGCTGTCCGCGACGCTGTCAGCGGCAGGGCATGCAGCGCGCGGCTGCGAGAGCTTGCGCTCGAGCTCTTCCAGATGCGTGATATGCGCGTCCAAGCGCACACGGTCACGCTGCGACAAGCGCACGTCTGCACGCAAACGCTTATAATCCGCGAGCACACGATCCACGAGCGGACGTCGCGGCCCGGTCACAGGTCGCGCGTAGATGCGCTCGAACAAGCGCCGACTGCTACCAGCGGGCGCGGTACGCACGATCGGCCCGTGCTTTTGCCGCGCATTTTCGTAGCCCCACGAAGCCGCGCCCACCGCAGGCTCATCGGCACCACACAACATCACGTGCGCGAGCGGCGTGCGCTCATAGAAACCAGGCGCATGCGCGATCACAGTGTCGATCGTCGGCCGGTGACGCATGCCGTGCAAGTTCCCTTGGATGGTGCCCCAGTTCCCCAAGTGCCCAGCGCTGTGATGAAAACCCATGAACGGCACACCGAGCCCGCGCAGCACATTCATCTTCGAAACGATGCGCGGAGTCAGCTGCCCGGAAGGCGCGTTCAAGATCGATGACAGCCGCGCGCGCCCAGCAGCGACCGACAACTGCAGCTCTCCGCGGCGCACGCGATAGCCAGCGTACAACAGCTGCTCGCTGAGCGTGGCCTGCGCGGGATGAAGGTCCGCGCCATACGCCCCGCCGTGCATGCTCTGCAGCGCAACCAGGCGCTTCGGCCTGCTCACAGCCTGCGCCGCAGCACGCTCCGACAGCGACTCGAGAAACGGCAGCGCGAGCAACAACCCACCCGTGCCACGCAGGAAATGACGACGCGTCATGCGGCTCATGGCTCGAGCCTCCGCTCGCGAAACATTGGCTGCAACGCCACTGCGCGCAGCGCTGTGCTGAGGCTCTCGCCCGCGAGCAACGGTCTCAAGAGCGCGTTCAACACACAGCCGTCCCGCGCGTCATCTTCCTCACGCGCAAACGTGTAGCGGAAGTAGCGGCGCGCAAAACAGAGCTGCGGCTTGCCACTCTCGATCATGAAGCGATGCAAGTCGGCGGCGCCCGCTGCCTCGCGCAGATCATCGGGGAGCACCCGCGGCACGGCCTGACTGCGCACAGGTTCTTCAGCGAGCAACACACCCGACAACGGATCGTACACTCGCTCGAGCGCGCGAAAACGCCCGAGCCCATCGAAGTGCTCCAAGTTGAAGCCCACGGGATTGATCAGCGACACATGACAACCTGCGCAGTCCGCACGCGCGCTGCTCAGCGCTTCGGTCACAGCGCGGCTCGTGATGTTGCCGGGCCGCGCGGCCCGCGCAACGACGTTGGCATCGGCAGGCGGCGGCGGAATCGTCTCGCACAACACCGTCTTGCGCGCATACACCCCCTTGAAGATCGGATGTGAGGTGCCGTGTCCGGTGGCTACCAACGCCGCGCGCGTCAACAAGCCCGTCCGTTCCGCATCGGGGAACTTGGGCGGCTCGCTCGTGCCATCCCAGACCGGAACGCCGTAGATCTCAGCGAGGTCAGCGGTCTCTGCAAACGCGCTGCGCGACTGAAACATCTCCGCGAACGTGCTCTCGGTGCGATGCGCGTAGTAGACACCCATCCTGCCGAGCTCCCGCAGCATGCGCGACTTGAGCTCCGGGCCGGGCGTGAAGTCACCGCGAAGCGCGTCGTAGTCGAACGAACCGACGCGCACATGCAGCTCTTCCAAGTGTTTGGGCTCGAGCCAATCGACGAACAGCTCTTCCAGCATGCGCTCGGTCTTGGCGTCAGCGTACACGCGCTCGACTTGCTGCGCATAGACCTCTGATTCGAGCAGCGCGCCGCTGTCAGCGGCAGCGAGCAGCTGCTCGTCCGGCGCGCTATGCCAGAAGTGCAGCGCGAGTCGAGCAGCGAGCTCGTGCGCTGTCAGCGCGGATCCGCCCAGCTCCACCGTGTAGAGAAAAAACGGCGAGCTGACCAACAGCGTCACGATGTCTGCGTACGTCGCCGAGCGATAGAACGTGTGGTCTTCGACACTGAGCGGCCGGCGCAGCACGAGCTTTCCGAGCTTCTGAACAAACGCGTCGACGCAGGCCGGATCGTTGCCGGCGTCCGCGTCGACAGCGCACTCGCCCGCGACAGCACGCATTCGCTCAGGACTCGACGTCAGCGCTGTACCGAGCGCAACGGCGACCGCATACGAGCTGTCGACGCTGTCTGCGTAAATGCTTTGATCGAGCCGCCGGAGCCCACCGTAGTCAGGCTCCCGCCCGCCACGCAGATCACGCGGCAGTGCGGCCAGCGGGTGACTCAGCTCGCCGAGGATCGCCGCCGTGTGCTCTGGCGCGACCACCTCCACCAGCTCACGCAGCCGACTCTGATATTGCGTCAGCGACAGCCGCTGCAGCGCTTGCTCGGGCGCGCTCTGAGCCGAAGCGCACGCAAAAGGCAGTGCCGGCTCGGTTTCAGTGGGCAGAGGGATGGGTGCGGCGTCTGCGATGTTCGCAGGCGCGGGTGTCGCACCGGCGTCACTTGCCGGCGCGGCGCTGCGGCCTCCGCAACCGAGGACAAGCCCTGCGACCAGCGCCACAGCAGGGACGCAGCTGCGGGCTGCAGCGCGAGTTGTTCGAGCCGATGAACGCATCCGTCTTGGAAACCACGACGCGCGTAGATCGCGCACCGAAGACCGACTCTTACGCGCTCGTGCTGCAGCTGGCGAGCAGATCACACGCGCAATTCCAGCTCGCAGCGATCATGCGACGCTGCGTGGCCGACTCGGCGACTGCATTTGACACAACCGGCTACTAATACATGCGTAGGTCGCGAGTCGCGCAGCTTGCAGAGCGGCTCTCGAGAACGACGCTGTGATCACATACGGAGGCCCGGAAATCGCGGAACTTGCTCAGCGACTCTCGCAACCGCCGATGTGCTCGAACACAGAGCTCGGGCGACGCGGACGCTCGCGCGAGCGCCGCTCGGTCGGGAGTCGCGGTGCTTGCCCAGCGACTTCCGCGAGCGCCGATATGATCGAAGACAGATGAAGGAAAGCGCGAAGCCGCCGGGCGATTCCGGCGACCGCCGATGCGATCGAAGATAGAGGTCGGAAATCTCGGAGTTTGCCGATCGACTCGCACAATCGCCGATGTGATCAGATACGGGTGTCGGAGTCGCGGTGCTTGTGGGGCGAGTCAGCAGGTTGCGATGTGATTGATCCGAGTGGCTGGGCGCGAGGTCAGCCGGGCTCTTCGACCAGCGCCGCGAGCGTAGACTGAGTTTCCGCCGACAAACCGAGCGGCAAGCGCAGCAGCTCGCGCGCCAGGGCTCGGTACAGCGCGGCGTGCTCAGGATCAGCTTGCAACACTTGCAAGTGACTCGCGACGCTTCGCACGTCTCCGCGGGCGATCGGCCCGGTGAGCGCTTGCGGAAGCTCGCGTTCGGCGATCGCCTGTGCCGCTCCCAGCGTCAGCGGCGCCAGCGCGGCGCGTGCTGCTGACGGCGGCAAGCCGGCACGGCGCCATAGCGAAGCCGCAGCAGCGTGCAACGCCACAACATAGTTGCTCGTGAGCACCGCAGCTGCGTGATAGGCAGCGCGATCCACGCCAGCCAACGAAAACGGCGTGGCCCCGAGCGCGCGCGCGATGGCTTCGAGCTCAGCGGTCAGCGCCGGGTCGCTGGCCTCGATGCCTGTGTAAACACCACGGAAACGATCCGAGGATGAACCGGCCGGAAACGCTTGCAGCGGATGCAGCGCTCCGATCTTCGCGCCGCGCGCAGCGGCAGGCTCCAAACAGTCCAACCCCAGCACGCCACTGAGGTGAACCACTGCATGCGTCGCTGTCAGCGGCAACGCGTCACAAGTGTCGCGCACGGCTGCATCCGGAACAGCGAGGAACACCAGTTCTGCCCTATCCGCGATCTCAGACGCATCTACAGCTTGCACCCCAGTGCCTAAGTTTGAGGCTATTTGCTCTGCGGCAGCGCGCTCGCGCGTCGCGATTGCGATCTGTGTCACACCAGCCGCAGCAAGTGCGTGCGCTAGACATGAACCAAGTCGGCCCAATCCAAGGACTGCTATGCGCGCGCTGATTGTCATGACTTATCGCTAAACTGTCACATCACAAGTTTGTGCATGCGATGTGCGGCATATCTTCATTGCTGATTGTCACAAAAGTTTACGTCGGCGACGAGTGTGCTTAACTTCCGAGTGCTTATATTCCGTGGTGCCACGGGGAGGGGCGCTTTCATGTCCGCTTCGCTCGACTACCAGGTCTTTCTTACTCGCAACTCCGAGTACCACGTGCAAAGGCATGTCTGCGTAGGCGTGCGTGATCGCCGCACCGGCGCGTGGGTCAAGCAACACCCTGCGCTGCAGCGTCCGCTTACCACGACGGTTCGTACTGCAGGCGCACTCGCCGTATTGCAGCGGCCGCAGCTCGGCGAATCGCTCGAGTTCGATCTCGGCGACGCGCCGCTCCGCACATCTCCGGTGCTGAACATCGAACAGCCCAAGCCATGGCAGTACGCGGCCAACTTGAATGCCGGCGAGCCCCGCCGCCGCACCCCGACCGATCCCGCACTCGCGCGCTGACTCTGAAGATCGAGCGCGGCCCGCGCAGTACAGACGCGGGCCACGTGACTGAGCTCAAGTCTTCAAGTCTTCAAGTCTTTAGGCGCCGGTGTTGTGAGCCTTGATCGCCGCGAGACGCGATGCGTTCAAACGCTCTTGCATGAGCACAGCAAAACGCTTCAACAGCTGATAACCCAGGGCTTGATCGGTCTCGATGTACTCGCGCAGCTTGGTGCCGTCCACGGCGATGATGTCCGAGGGTGTCAACGCGCGCGCATCGAACAACCAGTGGTACGGCGGGATCACCCAGGACCAACCGAGCACGCCACCGTTGCCCAATGTCTGCAGACGCAGTGGCTCACCCTCGACCGCGGGAACTTCTACGCCGACCTTGCCGTCACGGATGATGTAAAATTTATCTGCATCCGTGTGCGACTTGAAAAGGCGCTGCTGCGAGTTGTACCGCGCGGCGGTAGCAAACGAAGCGAGCTTATCGAGGTGCGCGCTCGAGAGCCCGGCGAGAAATGGCAACTGCTCTAGGTATGTACGAATGGCGTCCGACATAGCGAGTTCTCCAAGACAGTAGGCCACGAACAAACAGCTCGAGGGTGCCTCACGGCCTTCAGCGTTCTTTTTTGGGTCAGTGATGCAGGTTCGGCCTACCAGGCACGCGTTCAGCACGACGGGTGAGAGATTGCCATAGTTCTCGCACTTCAGCATCTACAAGCGTCAGCGTCTTTTACGTGTCGTCCCAAGCGGTCAGTTATTCGTGGCCGAACCGCGAAAGCCGAACCCTAGCGACATAGGGTCAGCTCCCCCTCTTTCACAAGCACCACGCGCGGATTGCCGCGCACGCCAGCGTCACGCCAACTTTGTTTCGTTTGCTTTGCGCGCACGTATGCGTTGAGCAGCTCGGGATCTTCGCTCTGCAAGTACACGTGTAAAAGATGATCGTCGTCGACATCCTGGCCGAGGGAATAACCCACGATACCGGCCGATTCCCGATCCACCTCGGCAGCGGAGAAGCTGGCCTTGAACGCAGCCACATCGTCGACGCGCAGCTTGATAAACACCGCATGCAAGCCGGTACGTCCCGGCTCCATCTTGGCCGCGACGTTGCTCGAAAGACCGATCTCCACGGGACCGACAGCGCCTGCCGCTCGCAGCCGCGCGCGCACCGCTTTGTCTGCGAAGTATTGCTTGGCGCGCTCCACGTCAGTCACGGCCAGCCAGACCGCGACCAGCTGCGGATCACCTACGCCGCGCATCACGCCTTGCGCGACGAAACCAGCACGTTGCCGCTGCGCGCGGCTCTCGTCGAAAGCGGCGCGCCAGGTCTCGAAGTCGTTCACGCGCTGCAACAGGACCGCGCCGTACATCGGCAGCGGACCCGCCGGTTGCACACCGTCGAGGTTGTAGGGATTGTCATGCGCCTTGATAAGCGCGTCGTCGGTCGCAACGGCCTGCGCCGAGAGCGAAGCTCGACTCGAAGTCGCTGCGCTGCGCGAGACCTCCTGCCCGTTCAGCGTGGTCACAGTGCGCGGCACGCGCGACTCCATGACGGTCACAGCTACCGGCGCTTCGGTCTTGGTCGTCGTTTCGTCCGCAACGTCCTCGCAGCCGGGATATGCCGCTGCGATCACGCGCCAGCCCACAAGCAGCATGCGGATCTTCATACCAACGCTCTCCTGCTACTACCGATCGGCCGGGCTTTCATGCAGCGCGCGACCTCGAGCTGGTCCTTCAGCTCGCCCACCCCCCGTGGGAGCGGGAGTGCTAGCCCACGAGAAACTGCGGTGCAAATGGGGATTTTCACCGGGAACCGCTCATTTTTGCTGTGCGCCACGTGTGCACGCCGCTCACAGCTGCAAATCCGCCCATCCGTAAGACCCCGACGCGGCGCTTGCCCGAGCAGGTCGCTTTGGTCCATGCTTCGCGCGACTTTCCGGAGGGTGCCGCTTGGGTTGGCATAAGACCGTGCGATGGCTCGCATGTTTGACGCTGTACGGTTGCGCCAGCAGTGCAAAGGTTGCACCCGCGGCCCCACCCGCCGCGGCCAGACCAAGCTGTCCGGTGCCGACATATGTTCAGTTAGAGGTCGAGGCGTCGGATCGCGTGAACCTCGACGAGCACGGGCGACCTTTGCCGACCCGCCTCCGATTGTATCAGCTTAGCGATGCCACCAAGGTCCAGAACGCGAGCTTCGAAGATATGTGGGCGCGCTCTCAGGCCACACTCGCCGACAGCATGGTGAGCGGCAACGAGCTGATCGTGTATCCGGGGCAAGTCACGGTGCATCGATTCAAGCGGGCACCCACGGCTGATTACGTCGTAGGCGTGGCGATCTTCCGTGAGCCCGAAGGCGACGGTTGGCGCACGATCCAGGAGTGGCCATCGGCTGGCGACCCCTGCCAGCTCACCGGGCTCAACTACGCGATGCCCGAAAAATTGCGGCTGCGCATGTTCCTGGAGGACAGCCGGATCGAGTCGGTGACGAACTACGCGTCGCTGCCCAAGGGCCGTTGCCCACCTGGCTCGCCATGCGCGAATCAGGAGCAGGCACCACAGCTGCGCAGGAACCACTACCTGCGAACCTTCGAAGAAGATCCGCGCGAGCCCGAGCAGCTGAGCCCGCGCTGACCGCGTGGCGGGATTGCCCTACACACTTCACTGCGACGCGAAGTCGCGCCGGCACGTGGCCCACTCCACGCCGTATTCGAAGTCCGCCTCGAAGATATCGAAGCTCGCGAACGCGCCTGGCGGCGTGTCCATGTGGACGTTCACTTTAAGGTCTAGCTCGCGTGGCTCGCACGAATCGTTGCATTCCGTGGTCACGCGCGGCGTGTCGACAAGGTAGTAGAAATCGCCGAGCGACTCCGCGATCGGCAAGCCGATCACAAAGTGGTGCGAGCTCTTGGGCTCGCTATCGCCCACGGCGTACGTGATGCTGATGCGCGATCCCGAGACCTCTTCTGCTTCGCGGTAAGTAAAGCCGCTGAACCTCATGACCGGATTGCGGAAGCGTAGACCGGGCGGCACGGTGACTTTGAAGCTCATTTCACAGTGCCGAGCGCCCTCTTCCTCCGAGGAATGCACGACCGAAAACGCGCCCAAGTCAGCGATGAAAGTCAGCGAGTCGGGCGGACAAAGATCGCCTGAATAGCCGATCATTTCCGCGGTGGGAGCAGCTCTCACGATCTCACCCCGCCAGTCTGTAACCTTCGCGCCTTCACACTCGACCTCTTCCAGACCAGGAAGCGGAGGCAACATCGGAGGTACGGTCGGAAACCAATCGGGTTGCTGCGTTCGCATCTTCACGAGAATGCGTTTGTCGGCAGGATCGCGCACATATTCGAGCGTCGGCGCGAGCTCCAGACAACCTTGCTCCACCTCTGCAGCGCTCAATACCTGCGCGAGCTCCTCAGCGATCGCGTCATCGTCAGGGACTGCGACTGAGTCGCAAGTAAGCGCTGTGCCATCCAAGCAGCTCACGGTGGAATCGTCGTACGCGGTCCCGTGCTTCGCGTTGAAGCTCGCGAACGCATCGGCGTGTGCTCGCTCCAAGCACTGCCATTCCTCGCCTCCCGCTTCGCCGTCAGGGTCGAGGCGGATCGTGAGGTGGAAGCCAGGCTCGAGCCCATTCGGGGCGTTGAGCTTGTGTGCGGCCCATGAGCCCGCGCGGATTCGCTGCGCGACGTACAAGACCATGTAGTCGGCAGCGAAGCCCGTGACGTCTTCCACGCCGTCGGGCAACACCGGCCCGCCGACGTACATCGTCTGGCACGTTCCGTTGGGACAGTCGCGCTGACGCTCTACACATTCTGCGTCGTCCTGCTCGCAGGGCAGCGCCATCTGTCCAGGCACGAAGTCACACCTGCCCTGCCAGCAATCGGGATGCACTGGAATGACCTTGGTGTTCAGCTCGATCGGCTCGTCGAGCCGAGGCGCGATCACCGCGCCGAGGTATTCACGCACGATCATCACGTCGGGTGCGAGGAACGGATCGACCGGGACAAACCGCTCCTTGCTCGGCGCAGCTTTCACATCGACCTGGAAATCCGCGGGGAATGCACCGCTAAAGCTCACCGGGCGAAATCGCACGCGCGAGTCGCCTTCGATGTATGCGAGCGCGGGGACGACGGACTCCGGTCTGCTGGCGGTGTTGTTCAGCACACCGATCGACAAGCTGAGACGCGGCTCTCCTTCGTACGTTTCCGGAACGAGCTCGCCACAACTCGACAGAACACAGCATCCAAAGCCTACGGCGACATTTTTCCAGCGCATCGTCGGAGGTAGTTGGCAGACAAGCGTGCTGCGTGCAAGCGCGCTGTCGCTGTGAGCGGCAGTGCGTACGCCCGCAACTATCTGCGGCGATGTGCAATGCAGCCGCCACCGTATCTCGACATACCCAACGAAGACCGTTCGGCACACGGCACTCGACGTTAGAGGTTAAACGCATCGGGACGGCAGCTCTTGCGAGCGCCGTCCCGAGTTGTTCCGTCAGCGGCGCTCCGTGTCTACGGAGCGCGCCGCACTGTCACTCCGCGACCATCTGAGCGGTGACCGAGTTGGTGTTGAGTAAGTCAGCGAGCGTGCTCATGGGCGACGTCGCGCTCGTACCGGTGTAGAGCTGGATGCCACCGAGGTTGCCGTAGGTCACGCGGACGATCGGGTCTTCGACGTCGACGTCAGCGAGACCTGCTTCGCGATTCCACTTCAGCGTCAGACGGTCACCTGCGATCTCCCAGGTCACACCGCGGTAAGCCGGCGCGATCGGAGGCGTCAGGTCAGCTTCGTCGACCAACTCGTTCAGGTTGGTGTCCATGTTCTCGTCTGGCGAGTCGATCGAGAAGCCATCGTTCAGCCCCTTGAGCGCTACGTCGGCGTCCATCTTCGGGTACGCGACGATGTCGTGGTTGAAGCGGATCTCGATGCTGCCGCTCGCCGAGAGCGCCGCGCCTTCGGTCGAGACTGCGAGCACTTCGAGTGCGCTCTCGGTGCGCGGCGCAAGCGTGAACGACGGGTTGCCGTCGACGCCAGCCCGGAACGTTCCACCATCCAAGATGGCGTACGTTCCGACTCCGTACACAGTCACTTCGTAGTCGACGCCAAGCACGAGCTCGCCCTCGGCCATGTCGAGCTTGCCGTCTGTGAAGTCCCGGACGATCGCACGCTGCTGCAAGTCTTCGTCGTTCGTCCACACCTGCATGTTGACGGCAGCGGGCTTCTCCTCGAGGCTGGACGAGCTGATCGGAGCAAAGCGCACTGTACCGCTCGGCAACGCGATGTCGCCTTGGAGCGCGAAGCGCGCCTGTGCCGGCGGAGTTCTCACGCTCATCGGGTATAGAAACGCATCGTAGTAGAGCGAGCTCACGGTCGAGCTACCGGCCGCAGTGACCTTCGCATTGTGCGAAAGGAAGCTGCGGAAGCCGTCCTTTTCAACCGAGATCGTGTAGTCGGCGTTCGCGAGCAGCGGACCCACCACGAAGCGACCATCGGCATCGATCGTCGCCTCCAACGCGCGATCGAAGTACTCGAGGCGCATGGTGTAGCTGCTCAAGCGATCGAGCGACACACCGTCGTAGACGCGGCCTGTAAAGTATTGCTGCGTCGTCTGAGGCAGCTGCGTCGGATAGCGAGAGGTCGTGGGGATCACCACCGAGATCTCACTATCCTTGACCGGCGTGAACAGGAAGGTAACGGGCGTGAAGTCGGGGCCGGCGTCGACCTTGACGTTGTACGTCGCACCCCAGGTGAGCGCGCCTTCAGGCACCGCCGCTTCACCGTTGTTGATCGTCGTGTGGAACGCCGTCGCCGAGCTGCGCGCGTCGTTCGGCATCGTCGCGCCGCGAGGCTCTGCGAATGCACCACTCACCAAGCCCACCTGAGCCGGAAGCGGATCGGCGACCTTCGAAGGATCCGTGCCGACCGCTGCGGGCGCGAAGTTGATCGACGCGACGCTTGCGGGCAAGCGCACATCACTCGACTCGACCAGCAGCTTGAATGCTGGCGACATCTTCGACGATGGATACAGCGGCACGTCGCCGATCAGCGTGCGGGTCTGGTCAGCGACCAGCGGGTCCAGCGCGGCCAAGGCAACGCCTGTAAACTCGAAGCTCTGCATGCCATTGGCCTTGGCAGCGACGCGCCAGCTCGAGCTAGGCTCGATCGGACCGATGCTGAATGTGCCGTCTTCGGCCGAAGTCGCACGCGCGGTGCCCTCCCCGTTGATCAGCGTAAGCTCTGCTTTACCCACGGCTTCCATGGTCGCGCCGTTGAACACGCGGCCGCGCAGGTAGTAGCCGTTCGCAGGCCCGTCGTCGCTTCCGCACGCGGTCACGGACGCCAACAGGAGAGGAACCAACGCAAGCGCACTCGCGTTGCGTACCTTGCTGCGCAAAGCATACTTTTGTATCATCAAACACCTTTCTATCGATTACGAACGTAAGTAGTGAGGGCGCAGACCTGGACTGCGCCTCCGTGGAGACTCACGCGTTGAGCGCTGTGGGCGAACATCGTCGCTCGCATGCGTGCGCTGAATCCCCGCGCTCGCTTGGAACAAACCCACTTCTATGTGTGTGTGGCGATTAACTCACGCCCAACAAACTCGTCACATCCATTGTGAGGGGCTCGTGCTCGATGTCAATGGAGCTGGATTACTCCCAGAGCGAATTTCAACACGGCGGTTTTTCACTGCAGCTGACGGCTTCAGCGCGGCGCCGATAGCTGCAGAGTTCTTTGCGCTTGGCTCACTGGGCGATTCCGCACAGCAGGCGCCGCAGCCATCAGCGGCATGGTGGGATAAGCGGTCGTCTGGTGTTGAGCGTGGCTGCGCCACCCTACTGAACGAGTTGGCTCTAACAAGCTCGGGCAGCGAGCTAACAACTCCCGCCAATGTTGCGTAGTCGAGGCTGATGGCTGCGCTAGCGCTAGCGTATCGTCGGCAATCATCACTGGACTCGTTTCGTTCCGCTATCCATAGTCGGCTGCACGGGTCGCAAGGGATTGAGCTCGAGCGCCCAACGCAGCGGCGCGCATCCTTGCGAGGTCCTAGTGGCACGAGCTTTCTCCGAGACGATCGCGTTCGCATGTGCGTTGCTCATACTGAGCGCCTGCCAAATCTTGACTGGACTCGAGCAGCTGCATACTCCCGGAAGTGCTTCCCCTGCAGCGCCCACCGACGTCCATGGGCTCGGGCAGTCGGGGCAACTGGCGAGCGCAAACCAGAGCGGATCAGGTGGCAACGATCCAGGCGCGACGAATGAAGGCCCGAGCCAACTGACACCGGGCGACGGGGGTGTGCCCATCACGCCCTCTGGTGGCGCGATCGACGCAGGTGGAGCGCAAAACCAAGGCAACGCGTCAAACGCAAACCCGGGCACTAACAACATGCCTTCCGGCGAGCCTTCCGTGCCCACAGCGGACGCTGGACCGACGATGGGCTTGCCCGCCACGACGACCCGCAAAGGCGATCCGGTCGCGGACGGCGGGGCGGCGCAGCCATCAGACGGCGGGATGCCCACTATGCCCGCCATGCCGACCATGCCGACCATTCCGGCTGACAGTGGAACGACCGAACCGCCACCGATGGATCCACCCCCTCCCATGTGCACGCCGCCATTTCCTGGTGCGGCGTGCGACACGGCTCCGCAGTGCGGCTGCGCGCAGGGAGAAAACTGCGCCTACCTCGTGACGCTCGACATTCCCGCATGCGTGCGCGCGGGCACGGTCGGGCTCAATCAGCACTGCGATCTCGCGACGCAGTGTCAGGTCGGCCTCCAGTGTTTCGGAGGCGCGTGCTTGGAGCTGTGTGACCCTGCCGCCGCTGGCTGCAGCAACGAACGAGGCTGCACGGGGACCACGAGCTCGGGTCGCCCGATCACCGGCCTCTACACCTGCAACAGTGACTGCAACTTGGTAGATCCACAGCGCCAGAGCGGTGCGCTGGCTTCCTGCGGAAGGGATCTCACATGCGTGTGGTTTGGAGACGGGACCACGTGCGCGTACGGTGGCCAATCGGGCGGCAAGCACGGCATGGTCTGCACTGACAGCTTCGACTGCGCGCCTGGCTACACCTGCTTAGACAACGGCACGTGCGCGCGTTGGTGTGTGGGCTCTCAAGACTGTCCGAACGGCTTCAGCTGTGAGGAGTCCGACGTGACGGTCGCGGATACGCGCTTCGGCTTATGCAGGCCGAGATGCAGTGATCCACGCGAACTGAGCTGCGAGACGAACCCGCAGTGCGGTTGTGAGGACCAGATGGCCTGCGACTTTATCTCACAATCGAACGGCCGAAACGTGCACGGTTGCCGAGACACCGGACCGATCGGCCCACACGAGGCTTGCGACAGCGACGACGATGCAGACTGCAACGCAGGCACATCATGTGTTGGCAGGATCTGCTCACCGTTCTGCGAGCGCGACTCAGAGTGCGGCGGTGCCTACGCGAGATGCATTCAAGTCGTCGACAGCTCTGAACGGAACGAGCCGCCCATCCCGGGCTTCACGGTCTGCAGGCGCCCCTGCGATCCTGCCAACCTGGGCCGCCCGCACGGTGAATACGGAGCTTGCCCTTCGGGAAAACACTGCCAAGTTACGACGGATGGACGCAGTTATTGTGTCGAATCAAACTCGAACGCTCAGTGGGGAGACAGCTGCGAAGGCACCGATGATTGCGCGATCGGCCACATCTGCACCGGCACCGGCTGCGCCCCCCTGTGCTTGAGCAACTCCGACTGCGCATCGGGCTATCTGTGCTCAGTCTTCTCCCCACGACTCTTCGCGGAGACAACAGAATGGGGAGTATGCATAGCCGCCCCCTCTCCATGAGCTTGTTTGCGTGCCTCATGAGCCCTTGCGAATGACCGTTGGCACACCGCTCTGACTCAGCGATCGCTGACCTATTCAGCACCAGCCCAGCCCGACCAGCCAGCTCGTGTCTGCCCCAACGCAGCAGCCATCCAAATCGAGCTGCGACTCACTCGCGTTGTGCAGACGCCGGCCACAGAGCATCCGCCGCTCAGAGCAGCGGGCCATGTTCCAAGGTGCCTCCTTGCGTCATTCGCGTTGACCCTGAAAGCCGCAGTTATCCGAGCATTGCATCCAGTTTGGCTGCTTCGGATAGCCCTGCCGCTCGTAGCTGCTGTGTTACAAAATGTAATGTCGGTGGCGGGTCGTTGACCACCATGGCAGGCTAACAATCTCTTTGGCTTGCTCTTGCATCGTCGACCTACGCGTTGCCTCGCAAGCTGCTTCGGTAGCAGTTGGAAACGCAGCGCTAGATGAAAGCGAGAAGTCAGCAAATGAGCCCTTGGGGAACGCACACCGCACAGTCGAGAGCTCCCGCAACCGATCCCTGGATCAGTCAAGTCACGACCGGCGTGACCGCGCGGCTCGAAGAATTTTTCGCTGAAAAGCACGCGTACGCGCGAGAGCTTTCGCCGCGCGCGCCCGAGCTGATCAGCGCCGTCGAAGATCTGACGATGCGCGGAGGCAAGCGGCTCAGGCCGCTCGCGATCTACGCAGGCTTCCGCGCGACCAGCCCACATGTCAGTGAGTTCGATTGGCAAGCCATCCTCACGCTCGGCGCCGCGATCGAGCTGCTCCAGAGCTACCTACTCATCCAGGACGACTGGATGGACGACGACGACCAGCGCCGCGGCGGCCCATCCACGCACGTCGCGATGACGCAAAAGTTTGGCGACCCGCGGCTCGGCGCGAGCTTGGCCATCCTGGCCGGCGACGTCGCCATGGGCTTCGCCTTTGAGCTCCTGCACCAAACGCAATTCCCCCCGCACCGCACCTACGAGGCGCTCCGCACCTTCAATGACATGCACATGGAGGTGGTCTTTGGTCAACAGCTCGATCTGCTCGCACACGAAGACGTTTCGCTCACTCAACATCTCAAGACGGGTAGCTACACGATGCGCGGGCCAGTTGCGCTCGGTGCTCTGCTCGCCGATGCAAGCCCCACGCAACAGCAGTCCCTCATGCAGGTCGCGCAGCCCCTCGGCATCGCGTTTCAGCTGCGTGATGATCTGATCTCGATGTTCGGAGATCCCGCGCTGACAGGGAAACCAGCGGGACACGATCTGAGAGAAGGGAAACACACGGCTTTGGTCGCCGAGGCACGGCGCCTGCTGTCCGCCTCTGATCGAGCTTGTTTGGATGCGGTGCTGGGCGACCGAAACGCTTCGCCTGTGGCGGTGCAGACGGCGATGGCCATGCTCGAGTACTCAGGCGCACGCGCCCGTGTGGAAGCAAAGCTTGCGGCGCGGCTGTCGGAAGCCCACAGCGCGCTTACTTCCACCCGCAGCGTGGATGCACAGGGCATCGCGCTGCTAGCGGAGCTCATCGAACGCACGGCCCTAAGCCACTGAGCCACAGCGCCATGCCACAGCGCCCAAACTGAACCAGCCCGCGTGGGTCTATGCGTTCGTGACGGGTTGGGTTAACCCCATGAGGTGCACCGCGGCGCGCCGTAGGTGAAATGCTTCGGGGATGATCGGTCATGAAAGGCACCTCGCGAACAACCCACAAGCAACGCGCGCGCACCTGCGCGATCATCACTGTGAACAAGCTCGTGCGAGACACCTTACCAGTGTCTTCTCATCAAAGACATGGAGCTGCCGCTGTCGGCTGCATAAAGAAACCGAACCTGAGTGACGCGCAATGCTGCCTCGCTGTTATGTCGCTTTCTGTTCGAGTTACTTGAGATCGAAACGTTGTGTCTGTCGCGTCTTCTAGCGACACAAATGGAGAGCAGGTCTCAGGCAATAACTATCAGAGTGAACAATCGGCGCGCGCCAACGCCCCAGCCCCGCCGCCCGAAGCCGCAGCCGACCGAGCCCGAGCTGTACCTCGGAGCGCCCGACAGAGATGTGGATCTGTGGGATCCCTTGGACACCGATTCAGAGCGGGGCGAATATGCTGGCAACGGTCGCAGGCGCGTCCAGAAGGCGAAGGAGCGCAGCTCGGAGAGCGACAGGCAATCCCTGACAACTGAGGACACCGATGCGCTCGTGCAGCGCGGAAAACGACAGGCGGCAAAAGGCGCGCGCATCGCGCGCGAAGGCCTGTCGAAGGCGAGAGATGCTTCGCTGGACTTTATTGATGCAAACCCGCTGGCGGTTGCGCTCGGGACGCTCGCAGTGGGTGTAGGGGTCGGGCTTCTCCTACCTACCACCGAGCTCGAGGAGCGCATCTTGGCGCCGACGCGCGATAAGTTCGATCGGCTGATAGGTGATGCGCGCGAGGTCGCCACAGATGTAGTCGAGGTGGCGAAAGAGACCGCTAACGAAACCATGGCGCGCAGCTGAGTTGAGAGGTGGTGCACGCATTGAGCGCGCGTTCCGAGCGTTTGATGCGTGCTATTCCTTCGCGCATGCACACGCGGCACGCTCGTTTGCTAGCAACGACGCACAGCGGTTGCTCGTTGTGCCGACAGAGAGTACTGAACCCCATCCATGTCAGCCATCGATCAGGGGTCGGGCAGCGAAGCTGAGCCGCGCGAGCCGCAGCTTTTTCCGATCGTCGGCGTGGGGGCCTCGGCCGGTGGTCTAGCAGCCAGCTCCGAGCTGCTGCGGCATCTGGGTGACCAACCAGGGCTCGCAGTGGTGATCGTCCATCATCTCGATCCGCACCACGCGAGCAGTTTGGTGGAGATCTTCGGTCGCGTCACGCAGCTCAAGATCGAGCCAGCGCGAACGGGGGCGCGCGTCGCAGCGAACTGTGTGTACGTAGCCCCACCTAATGCTGGACTCTCCATCGAGCACGGGATCTTGCAGCTCACACCACGCGTGGAGAGTGGCAGTGGGCTGCATCTCGCTATCGACCAGTTTCTAACATCGTTGGCTGCCGATCAAAACGAACGTGCAATCGGCGTCTTATTGAGTGGTACCGGCGCAGATGGCACGCAAGGTATCATTGCGATCAAGCGCGCTGGCGGTATGACGTTCGTGCAGGATGCGAGCGCGGAGTTTACAAGCATGCCTGAATCGGCGCTTGCGACCGGCTGCGTCGATCAAATGTTGTCGGCTGCAGAGATCGCTCCGCGTCTTCTTCAGCTCGCTGAGCAGTCCGACACGCCCCACACGTCCCATGAGGAATCGATCCTGCAGCACATTCTGGAGCGGGTCCGGGCGGCTACGGGCGTGGACTTCTCGAACTACAAAGAACGCATGGTTCGGCGACGCGTGTACCGTCGCGCGCTCGCTCATGGACAGGTCAATCTACACGACTACGCGGCCATACTCGACGCAGATCTCGCGGAGGCCTCAGCGCTGTGTGCCGAGGTATTGATCCACGTAACGAGCTTCTTCCGCGATCCAGCGGTATTCGACGCTCTCAAGGTAGCAGTCTATCCCAAGCTGCTCGCTGGACAGACTCGCGCCGGTGGCATTCGCGTGTGGGTGCCTGGCTGCTCGACGGGTGAGGAAGTCTATTCGATTGCGATCAGCCTGCTCGAGTACCTGGCCGAACAGGATGCCGGTGCGGTGGCGCTCACGTTGTTCGGTACCGACGTGAGCTCGAGCGCGATCGAAAAGGCGCGCGCAGGCAAGTTCGACAAGTCGATAGAGGGTGAAGTATCGGAAGCACGCTTAAAGCGCTTCTTCTCTAAGATCGAGGGCGGCTATCAGATCTGCAAAGAGGTCCGAGAGCGTTGTGTGTTCGCCAAACACGACGCTACACGTGACCCGCCGTTCTCCAGCCTAGAGCTGATCAGCTGTCGCAACTTGATGATTTATCTCAACACTGCGCTGCAGGAGCGGTTACTGCCGATCTTCCATTATGCGCTGAGGGAACCCGGTTTTCTGGTGCTCGGCGTCTCGGAGACCACACGCCAGTATCCGGGGTTTGCTCCCACGGATGCGAAGAACAAGATCTTCGCGCGCACCTCGGCAGCGCCACGGCTCTCGTTCTCCTTCAGCGATCCTCAGCTATCACTGCCGGCAGGCTATTTAGGGCTACCTGCGCGCAAGCCGTGGGGTGCGGTGGACGTTCACCGAGAAGCCGATCGCTTGGTGCTCGAGGAGTTTGCGCCGCCCGGCGTGGTGATCGGCGACGATCTATCGATCATCCAGTTCCGAGGAAAAACAGGCCTTTTCTTGGAGCCGTCGCCCGGCGTGGCCAGCTTCGATCTCTTGCGCATGGTGCATGAGGATCTGCGCTTACCGTTGCGTCAGGCGATCGATGAGGCGCGCACCAGTCGGACTATCACCCGCTTGAAGGGTTTGAGGCTTGGCTTCAATGAGCAGGCGCGCGCGCTGGATCTCGAAGTGATTCCATTCGGAGCCGCGCACACGTCGCAGTTGTTCTTTGTGATCCTTTTCAAGCAGCTCGCGCCGCAGGCCGATCAACTCGAGCGCGTCGCAGCAGCTGAGCCAGAAGCGCCCAGCGAACAGATGGCTCGCGAGCTCCACTCTACCCGTGCGTATCTGCAGACGATCATTGAACAGTTCGGGACGAGTAACGAACAGCCACGCGTCGCGAACGAGGAAGTCGTCTCCAGCAACGAGGAGCTGCGCAGCACGAACGACGAGCTGCAGATGGCCAAGGAGGAGCTCCAGGCCACGAACGAAGAGCTGCGGACGCTCAATGACGACATGAACGTCCGCAACGTTGAGACGAGCCGTCTCAACGATGACCTGTCGAACGTTCTGAGCAGCGTCGAGATTCCGATCGTGATCGTCGGGCGCGATCTGCGCGTGCGGCGCTTTACCCCGGCTGCAGCACGGGTGCTGCGCTTAGCGCCCGACGACCTTGGACGGGCGCTGACGGACATCAGAACGAGCCTCGGTGTGCCTGACTTGCTGCACGTCATCACGAGTGTGCTCGAGCAACTGACGCCGGTGACACGCTCCGTGCAAGATGTCGATGGGCATAGCTATCAGCTCGTGGTGCGGCCCAGGGCAATCGCATCTAAATCTACACAGATGCACTCAATCCAAGTGTGCGGAGCAAGAACTGCTCGTTCCATCCTGCCATCAGACGGCGGCCCTGTATGCCGCACTTTGCCTC
>Ga0209082_1000068_pt1 | contig 65671 bp, 47 predicted proteins | sample ColdCreekSource_FD_184127 | JGI IMG/M metagenome (GOLD analysis project Ga0209082, IMG submission 184127) | Groundwater microbial communities from Cold Creek, Nevada to study Microbial Dark Matter (Phase II) - Cold Creek Source (SPAdes) (version 3) | ecosystem: Environmental > Aquatic > Deep... | reverse complement strand
TGGCGCGCGCTCGGTAGCTCCAAGTCCACGGACTCCGACGGCATGCAGCCAACCGCGCCCAGCAGCACAGCGAGCGGCAAGTTCTTCAGCAGTAGACGCGAGACCATCGGCAACCCTCCCCTCGATCTTCTCATCTGTGTCCGCACCCCGCAGCAATTAGCGAGAGCAAACACTCGCTGCTGAGCCCGAGCCCGAGCTCAGCACAAGCCGCTGCATCTCACAGCAGCCACGCACAACATGTTCGCGTTCGTCTATTGACTGCGCGTTGACTGACTGAGAAAGAAGATCTGTCAGCATTCGCTACGTGACAGTTCTCATGGTCTAACAACTCAAGTTACGACGGAATTAAGTCACACTTACATTGAATGCATTGAGACTGTCACGTCGCGCGCCCTAACAGATGCGTGAGGCCGTTCAACCTCGGGGAGATGGGCCATGGACAGGTCATCGAGACTGTGGGTGTTCGCGCACTACGGTGCGTTGCTCGTGCTCTCTAGCGCATGCGCTGGAACCGAAAGCGCAGCCGAAGCCGTCAGCGGTCCACCGCTGATCGGCAAGTTCATAGACAGTGCCGTGTCGGGCTTGGACTTCGCCACCGACAGCGGGCATGGAATTACTAACATCGCAGGTGAGTTCAGCTACCACGAAGGGCAGATGGTGAGCTTCGCCATCGGCGAGCTGCTACTGGGCGAGGCGGAAGGCGCGAGCGTGCTCACGCCGCTGTCGATCACGAGCGGCGCGAGCGCTGCCGAGGATCAGCGCGTGAACAACAAGCTGATCTTGCTGCAAACCTTGGACGCCGATGGTGACCTCAACAACGGCATACAGATCAACGCACAAGCACGCACATATGTATCTAACCGCGCGGCGACTATTTCGTTCGATAGCGCGCCGGCAGCATTCATAGAGAGCCTCGCTCCGCTGCTGAATGATCTGAACAGCGCGCGCCTCTTTTCGGGGGCTGACCCTCGACCGCGCGTGGCACGTGGCGCCACCGCAGCCCTCGAGCACTTCATGCGTTCGACCGCTGAGCGCAGCCAGGTCAGAACGACAGCCGGAACGATCAGTGGCTTCGCGGCAAACGCGGAAACTTGGCAATACCTCGGTGTACCGTACGCGGAGGCGCCCATCGGTGATTTTCGCTGGAAGAACCCGCAGCCGCTTCGCACCTGGCCTGGCGTACGCGACGCGATCGCGTGGGGCAATCAAGCTCCGCAGAATCCTATGTACCAAGCCTTTGGCGAGGGAGGGATGAGCGAAGATTGCTTGTACCTCAACATCACGGCGCCGAAGAACGCGAGCAACCTACCCGTGATGGTGTGGTTCCACGGTGGGGGTTTCGTCATCCTGACTGGCAACACTAAGACCTTCAACAACCCAGGGTCATTGCCAACCAAAGGCGTCGTGCTCGTGACCGTGAATCATCGACTCGGTCCGTTTGGCTACCTTGCACATCCGCTGCTCACTCAAGAAGCAGGAGGCACCGGCTCGGGCAACTACGGTCAGATGGACCTGATCGCTGCGCTGGAGTGGATCAAGTCGAACATCGGGCGCTTCGGCGGCGATCCGGCCAACGTCACGATCTTCGGTGAGTCGGGTGGCGGTGGCAAAGTGATCTCGTTGATGAGCTCGCCGCTCGCGATCGGGTTGTTTCACAAAGCGATCTCACAAAGCGGACAAGCCGAAGCGTCCAACAAGATCTTGAACGTGCCGACGCTCGCAGAGGCGGAGGAAGTCGGCAAGTCACTGTTCACGCGCTTAGGTGAGCCGTCGCTGTTTCGAGCGCGCGAGCTGCCCTGGCTCGACATCATTCAGGCCGAGCTCAGCTTCTACCCGAACGGCGACTACAAAGGCGCTTACGGGCCGAGCATCGATGGTCGCTACAACAAGGCGACCATGGAAGAGAGCATCAAAGCGGGGCTGCCGAGCGATGTGCCGTTCATGGCCGGCGCAAACTCGGGCGACATGCCTGGCCTGATCAAAGGTCTGCAAGAACAGATGCCTTGGCGCAGCATGTTCAACCAAGCCCCTCAGTACGTCTACAAGTTCAGCAAAGTGCCGAGCGGCTGGGCCGCACAAGGCGTGCTGAGCTATCACGGCGGAGAGCTGACGTACGTATTCAACTACCCGCCCAGCCTCGCAACGCACTTCCTCTTGAACCTCGTGCTCGATCCTGCGACCAACATGCGCTTGGCCGTAGGCGACCTCAACGGCGATGGAGTCAGCGGCACGCAAGGCGACGTCAACGACATCCTGGCGTCTGCGAGCTTCGGTCTCGAGGACACGGCCGTCGCAGACACCGTCATGACCCACTGGACCAACTTCGCCAAGACAGGCGACCCGAGCACCGCGACGTTCGCGTGGATGCCTTACACGGCAGCGAACGACAGCTACGCGGAGATCACTGCCAGCGTCACGCAAAAGACGGGGCTACTCACAGCGTTCAGCGAAGCCCAAGCAGGCGCAACGAACGGAACAGCCAACCAAGGCGCGCCGTAAGCAAAGCTCACGCACCCGGCATCAGCAGAACGGGGAACCGGGTGTGCGTGGCCTCGAGCGCGGTGGGAAACTGCCAGCCGCGCACAGTGCGCGCGATGCATGAGTCCACGCCCGGGGCGTCGCCGTCGATCTGAACACTCGACACGGCGCCCGAGGGCAGCACTTCCATGTCGACCTCGAGCTTGAGCACGCGGTCCACGCCGGCGTAACAGCGCTGCAGCATGCTTTTGCTGCGCGCGACCACCGCCGTCAGCTGCGCCGAGCTGAGCTGGCTGCGCGCGAGCGGGCGAAACACCAGCGGGAAGCGCAGCTGCGTCGCACGCCCTGCCCGCGGGAACTGCCAAGTCTTCGCGTTGCGCTCGAAGCAAGCATCGAGGCCTGCGAGCGCGCTGCCCTGCGTACGCACCGCGGTGACCTCGCCGCGCGCCGCGATCGACAGCTCGAGCTCCAACGACGCGGGCTCTTCGGGCATGTCGCCGCCTTGCAGCGCGTCCTCGTAGCAGGCCTGCATGCTCGCGAGGTGCGACTCGATCACGTCGGAGAGCTGCTGCTCGGTGAGCGCGGGCGCGTAGTCATCGAGCTCCGCAGCCCCGCGCGGCGCAGTGGAAACCAGCGCATGGGCCGTGGTCTCGGGCGCCTTGGCTTGCAGCTGCCCGCTCGATGTCTGCGGTGCACGCAGGCTCAGCGCCGAAGCGTGCCCGGCCTGCACGAGCTGCATATCAGCGGCCAACACGACGCCGTCGCGCAGCGCCTCGAAGCGGTAAAGTCCCGGAGGCAAGCGCAAGTGGACCGGCGCGCCACTCACGACCACGCCGACGCGCTCGCCGTTGATGTACAGCTCGGCGCCGGGGATCTCGCACACCACCGCGATGCTGGCCTCGCGCAAGACACGTGGCGCGGGCGCAGGCTCGCGTACAGCCGTCCGCGGCAAGAAGAAGCCGGCCAACACTTGCCTCGGCGCGGCGAGCACGCTCTCGGGCGTCGCGCCGTGCCAGCTGGTCGCGGCCCAATAGAGGCCGAGCATCTGGACCACGATCAGCGCGCTCAGCGTGATCAGCCAGCCAGCGCCGGACTTCTTCGCAGCCGCTGGCGGCAAGAGTGAGCTGCGCGCCGCGAGGATCGTATCGACCATCGGCAGCTGCGTCGCGGCGAACGGCATCAGCGCTTCGATCAGCGCGTCGAGCGACTGGTAGCGCTCGGCCGCGTCTTTGGCCATGGCCTTGACCACGATCGCATCGAGCCCGCTCGGCAGCTCCGGACGGAGCGAGCTCACCGCAGGCGGCTCTGTGGTCAGCATCTTGAGCAGCAAGTCGCGCTGGGTCGCGCCGTTATACGGCATGTGGCCAGTGATGCATTCGTACAGCACGACACCCAGCGCATAGATGTCCGCGCGCGCATCGACGCCTGCAGAGTCGGCGTATTGCTCGGGTGACATGTACAGCGCAGTACCCATCGCCTGCGTGCCTTTGCGCGTGAGCGCAGGCAGCTCGTTGTCCGGCTGCATCACCTTGCAGATGCCGAAGTCGAGCAGCTTGGGCACGACCTCGGTGTGGTCGTCCTGGCGTGCGAGGTAGATGTTCTCGGGCTTGATGTCGCGATGCACGACGCCTTGCCGATGCATGACCAACAGGCCGCGCATGATCGCGATCAGCATCGAGAGCGAGATATCGAGCGGCAGACGCGTGCGATCGAGCGCTTGGCGCAGCGTCTCGCCGCGCACGTACTCCATCACCAGGAATAAGACGCCGTTGTCATCTTCGAGGTCGTAGACATCGACGATGTGAGGATGACGCACGCGGCTCGAGACCACGGCCTCGCGGCGCAAGCGCTCGACCGCCTCTTGGTCGACGAGCGCCGCATGCACGGCCTTGAGCGCAACGCGACGCTTGGTCGCGACGTTCTCCGCCTCGAAGACCCGAGCGAAGCCGCCCTCACCGAGCAAGCGCAGCAGCCGGTACTTGCCCCGACAGACTTCGGCACCGGGTTCCAACTGCATGCCCAACCTCAAGCTCCCCACCTGGTCTCGCTAAGTGACCGCGAAAAACTCTTCCGGACACTGTGGGTCGGAGTGGGGCACTGCGCAAGAACTACCGCAGTCCTGAAACAGTTCCACACATTTCCGCAGCCGTCAGCGGCAGGCTGTTTCGGGGACCTGCGGCGGGTTTCCTGATTTTACATATCCTGCCGCCATCAGCGGCAGGATATCAGACCGGAGTCAGACCGACGCGGCGCGACAAGTCCGAGACGAAGATGTTCTCCGGATCGTACTTGGACTTGATCGCGAGCCACTCGTCGAGCCGCGGGTACATCTTCCGGAATGTCTCGGACTCGACGTACGAGTCTTTGCCGAGATAGATGCGGCCACCTGCTTCGAGCACCATCGCGTCCAGCCGACGCGTCAGCTCGACCGTACCGCTGCGTACCGGGAAGTCGATCGCGAGCGTGTAGCCTTCGGTCGGGAACGACAGATGTCCGTCGCTCTGCTTGCCCATGCGCTTGAGCACATTCAAGAACGGCATCTGCCCCGAGGATGTCATGGCGTCGAAGATGCGCCGCATATTCTCGTGGCCATCTTTGAAGGGGATCACGAACTGATATTGCGTGAAGCCGCGCGGCCCGTAACCGCGATACCAATCGTGCACAATGTCGAGCGGGTACGTAAAGTCGCTGTAGTGCGTGATCGGTTTCTTCTTCGCCTGGAACAGCTGCGCGAACGCGTTGACCACACGGATGCTCAGCGGATTGAGCGTGATCTCTGGCAGCTCGAACGGCACGCGCAGCTTGGCTTCTGGTGCGATGCGCAGCGGATCCTGCTGCAGCTCCGGAGGCAGATCGCTGAGCTTGGCTGCATTGCCCATGTTCAACACGCCACGGCCGAGACCCGGTCCACGACCGAAAACATCGACCATCGCGACCGTGTACGCGTAATCCTTGTCGGTCTCGTCGAGCGCGCTCATGAGCTCATGCAAGCTGGCCGCTTTGATGACTGACTCTTTGTAATAAGCCGTCTCTACGGGCCGCAGCATGATCTCCGCGCTCAAGATGATGCCGAGCAGGCCCATTCCCCCGAAGCTCGCCCAAAACAGATCGGGCAGCTCGGTGCGGCTACAGTGGACGACCTCGCCATTCGCGAGGAGCACGCGCATCGAGATCACCGAGTTCACGAACGAACCCTGCGAGTGATGCGCCTTGCCGTGGATGTCGTTGGCGATGCAGCCGCCGATCGTCACGTACTGCGTGCCCGGCGAGATCATCGGGAAAAACCCGCGCGGACCGAACTTGTGAATGATCGACAACAGGCTCACACCCGCTTCGCACTGGAGCACGCCGGTGTTCTCGTCGAAGTCGAGAAACCGATCCAGCTTGCGCATGCCGACCACGAGCCGACCTTCATTGAGCGCCGGATCGCCGTAGCTACGCCCGAGCCCGCGCGCGATCAGCCGCTCGCTCAGATATTTGCGCAGGTCCGCCGGCACCTCGGGCTCGACGAGCTTGCAACGCGAACGCAGATTGGCGCCCCAACCGGCCAGCTCCACCAGGTTGTCTACGGCTGCGGTTTGGCTGGTGGATGCGTGAACCGGGGCAAGAAGTACGTGGGATTCGCTCATTACGCTCTCTCACAACTGCCGTACATCTGTGCATGCGGCAGCAAGGACTGCGTTCCCGGCGCCAGCTTAGCAGATAGCCATGGGCGCGGCACAGGGCAACTCCGGGGTCGGCCGGGAACAAAGCTCGGTGGCCGGTTGTCCGATTCCGCATGCGATTCTTGATTGTTGGCGCGGGTGCGGTCGGTGCGCTCGTGGGGGCACAGCTGGCTCGGGCCGGCCACGATGTTCGCTTCTGGGTACGCCCGCGCGAACGTCGCGCGCACGCGCGACTCAAGATCGAGTCCGTGGCAAATGGCGGCAGCTTCGAGATTTTTACGGAATTCCTCGCTGAGGGCGACGCTGTCCCGGAGTGCGACTGGATCTTCGTGTGCGTGCGCGGCGAGCAGCTCGACGAGACCTTGCAGCAGATCGCAGCGCAGCTCGGCACGGGGCACGACCTCGTGATTTCGACAGTCAGCTTCGACAGCGCGCTCGCACGAGCCCGCCGCCATGGGCTGCAAGGCCGCGTGCTCGCCCACCACGTCTCGTTCGGCGTGCACAGGGATCCCGAGGAGCGCGAGCATTTCTTGTGGTTCCCATTCGCTGCCCCGAGCATCGTCTCGGCGGAAGGCGAGCGCGAGAGCGTGCAAAACGCGCATGCGCTGGCAAGTGTGTTGGACAAAGCCGGCCTACGCAGCACCTCCATGCTTTCGGCGCGCAATCCGATGAAGCTGATGATGGGCCTGAGCGCGCCCTTTCTCGCAGCCTGGGATGTGTGCGACTTCGAGCTCGAGCGACTGGCGCGCGACCGCACGCTGCGGCAGCTCACCGCGCGCGCGATGGTGGAAGCACCACGTAGCTTGCAGTTCACCGGGCTCGGTGCGCTGTTCCGGCTCATCCCCGCGTGGTTTTGGAGCCTGGTGCTGCGCCTGCTCCCGCACGCGATCGGCGCACGCGGCCGCGAAGTCTGGGTGCATCACGGGCCGAAAGTCAGAGAGCAGACACGCTATTGCCTCCAGCTCGTGCAACAAACCTCGCTGCCAATGCCCGCGCTACAAGCGCTAACAACCCGCTTCGAGCAACGCCACCCGGCGATACCTGCGCAGCGCGCCTGAGCCGTACGCATCTGACGACTGGCGCAGCCAGCAGCGGCAGCGCTCACTCCAGAGCGAGAAATCGCCTAAACGCCAAGGGCCGCCTCAGAACGCCAAAGAGAAGATGATTTGCTCCGCTGCTCTTCGCACAGGTAAGTGGAGAGAGCCGCGGAGCAAAGCTTGTTCTTCTGGCGTCTGAGGCGGCCCTTGGCGTTCTCTGCTCGGTCACGCACCCTACCCTCAGTGGAGCGGTTCGCTAAAACCCGCGACTGCATGCGCCAATGCACGGGATCGGTTACAACCCAGCCCCCGTGCGCGCGCTTCTCTCTCGCCTACTCGCTCTTGCATTCCCCGTGACGCTCGCGCGCCTCGGCATCATGTGCATGGGCCTGTGCGACGCGGTTGTGGTGGGCCGCTTGGCGCCGGACGAGCTCCCGCACCAAGCGCTCGGTTGGGCGCCGACCTCTGTGACACTCGTCACAAGCATCGGCCTGCTCACGGGTGTCCAGGTCCTCGGCGCGCGCGCAGTCGGCGCGAACAAGCTCGAAGAAGCTGGTGGCGCGCTGCAGCGCGGCCTGGTCGTGTCCGCCATCAGCGGCCTCGCGGCCATCGCAGTCGCACAGCTGTACACCGAAGATCTGTTGGTGTTGTTCGGCGTCGAGCCGGACCTGATCAAGCCGTCCGCGCGCATCACACACGTGCTCGTGCTGTCCGTACCGCTGCACCTCGTGTACGTCGCGACCTCGTTCTTCGTCGAAGCCATCCAGCGCCCGGTCGTCGCGACTTGGCTGATGTGGATCGCCAATGTGCTGAACGTCGGCCTCAACTTGTGGCTCGTACCCGGCTCCGGAGCGATCGGCTCGGCCTGGGCGACCGTCGCCGCACGCGCGTTCCTCGCGCTGACGCTGATGATCTGGGTGCTGCGCCTACCCGAGGCACGCGCGCTCGGGCTGCGCAACCGCGTCGCAACGCCTGGCTATCGCGCGTTTTTGCGCGTCGGCACTGCGGCAGCGATCAGCCAAGCCGCGGAGTCGAGCGCGTTCTCCGGCATGACCGTGATCGCAGGCCGGCTCGGTGCACAAGCCGTCGCGAGCTACCAGATCCTGCTCAACATGCTCGCGCTCGTGTTCATGGTTGCGCTGGGTTTTGCGACCGCGACCGCGGTGTTGACCTCGGAAGCGTTGGGCCGCAACGCACCGCGCGATGCCGCCCGCGCCAGCTGGGCCGGGCTTGCCGTCAATAGCGTCGTCATGGCTTGCATCGGCGTTACCACCTACCTGCTCGCGGTGCCGATCTCCAAGGCGTACACGGTCGATGTCGAGGTGGCCCGGATCGTCGCCCTGTGCGTGCCGCTGGCAGCGGCGATCAACATCGTGGATGGCGGCCAAACGGTGGCGGCGTCCGCGCTGCGGGCGCAGAGCGACAACTGGTTCCCCACGTGCAGTCACTTGATCGCTTACGCGCTGATCATGCCCGGTCTCGGCTATCTGTTCGGCGAGGTGCAAGGTCACGGTGTGTGGGGCCTATTGCTCGCGGTCGCATGGGCGAGCGTGTTTTCCGTCGGCGTGCTCGCAGCGCGCATGTGGCACTTGCGCCCGGCCGCTGCTTGAATGCTGCAGCCGTGAGCTGCAAGCACCTGCACGTACATCATCGAGTATCGAGGTATCAACGAGTCATGGTTAATCGGGGTAACTCGTCATGGCTAACCCGACGATCGACTCTTGCTTGGAATCGAAACCGGATCGGCGCATCGTACGTACCCATATCAGTCTTCAGTGCGACCGGGAGAACTCGATGCACGCTCCGTACACGTTGAGAACGTTAGTTGTAGTGGCCCTGATCACAACTGCCTGTCGCAGCGATTGGACTGTGATTCCTCCACGCACGCCGAGTGAGCTGGGCGAATGCCGGCCGCGCGCAGCAGAGACACCCACCAAGCACTGCGCCGAGCCCGGCGAAAGCTCCGATCTGCCACCCTGCACGCAGTGGGTGAAAGTGCAGCCCGAAGGCGGCGCGCTCTGCAGCGACGGCAGCCCCTACAAGTTCTTCGTCAACTACTCGGGTACCAGCGACAACGTGCTCGTGATGTTCGAGCCCGGCGGCGCCTGCTTCGACTACGACAGCTGCACGCGCAGCAAGCTCGGCGCGGTCAACCCAAACGGTCTCTCGGACGATCACATCGCACGTTATGCGGGCTTCAACCTGTTGCGTCGCACCGACGACAATCCTGCGCGCGACTGGAACTACGTGTTCGTGTCTTATTGCACGGGCGATGTCCACGGCGGCGATCGCGAGGCGACCTATCCGGATCCCGCAGGTGGTCCTGCTGTCACCTACCGTCACTTCGGCGCACGCAACACGCAGAAGGTGATCGAGTTCATCGATGAACAGTTCAACGATGTGCCGCAGCTGCTCGTCACAGGTTGCAGCGCGGGCGGCACGGGCGCGACCCAAAACTACGCGCGCATCCGCGCAGCCGTCGACGGCGTGCAGTGCGGCTACCTGCTCGACGACTCGGGCCCGATCTTCAACAGCAACGGCCCTTCGCAAGCACTACACACGGCCAGCCGCGCGGCATGGAACCTCGATCCGCTGCTGGGAGAGCTCGAACAAACGCTGCACCTCGAGCCGGGTGAGATCTCTGAGAATTACGGTCGCTTGAACAGTGCGCTCGCCGAACGCTATCCCCGCGACCGCTTCGCGCTCACCGCTTATCAGCGCGACCTCAACTACTCGCTGTATTCGTACGCGGTGTTTCAGCCGGGCATCTCGCTCGAGCAGATCCAAGCGAACTGGACGACGGACATCTTGGACATCCAGAAGGTCTACGAGTCGCGGGCGAACATGGGTTACTACATCCCGTACTTCCGCATCGACAACTGCAGCCATTGCGCCACCATCCCGCCGCTCGCCCAAGACGAGCAGACGATCATGAGCCGGCCCTGGCTGGGAACGGAGATCACGAGCGAAGGCACCGATCTGCGGGAGTTCATCGATCAACTGTTAGACAACAGTCAGCCGATCGCCCGCGAGTTCGAGACCGACGCGACCGACGACTTCACCGCGGAACAAGCCAACATGTGCCTGCCAAAAGGCTGAGCGCGTGCGCGTTCGGCCGCTCGGCAGTATGCTGCCTCTAAGTTATGGCCGTCCGCGAAATTCTCAAGATGGGTGATCCACGCCTGTTGCGCGTGGCTTCGCCCGTTGTCGATGCCGAGTTTGGCAGCTCAGAGCTGCACGCGTTGATCAGCGATCTGCTCGACACCATGCGCGCGGCTTCGGGCGCTGGGCTCGCCGCGCCGCAGATCGGCGTGGATCGCGCGGTGGTCGTGTTCGGCTTCGAGCACAATCCGCGTTACCCACATGCCGAGCCGGTGCCGCAGACCGTATTGATCAACCCTGTGATCGAGCCGCTGTCCGAAGCACAAGAAGAAGGCTGGGAAGGCTGCTTGTCTGTCCCCGGCCTGCGCGGCCGAGTCCCGCGTTACACGAGCATTCGCTACAGCGGCTACGACGCCGAAGGCCGCCCGATCGCGCGTACGGCGACCGACTTCCACGCCCGCGTCGTGCAGCACGAATGCGATCACTTGATCGGCAAGCTCTACCCGATGCGCATCCGCGACTTCTCGAGCTTCGGGTTCACATCCGTGTTGTTCCCGGATTTGCCTGAGACCTCGGATTAGCGTGCAGCGTTAGCCTGCAGCCAGTCCCGTGCCTCGTCGGTGCGCCCGAGCCGGCCAAGCAGCACTGCGCGATTGCGCACGAACAGCTCGGGCCCGAAGCGTTCGATGCATGCATCGGTCGCCTGCAGCCCGGCTTCAGGGCCGCGCATGCGGGCCACGCCGTTGGCCCACTGGCGACACACGCGCCGATGATGCGGAAAGCGCTGCAGCGCATGCAACCACAGCCGCTCATCGTCAGCAAAGCGCGCAGACGAAATCAGAAAACACGGCACGAGTGCCAGCGCACAGGCCCAAGCGACGCCGATCACTGCGCGCGACCCGGCGCGCAAGCTGTCGAGCAGCGCCCCCGCGATCCAACCAGCACCCATCAGCGGCAGAAATACGTAACTGTCCGCGAGAAATCGACTCAACGGAAAGAACACCCCGGAGCTCGGCAAGTACGTGAGCAGCGACCACGCCACGCCCAACACCACCACGCGCCTCTGGACAGGCCGCGAGCGCGTGCAATACAAAGCGAGCGCGCCGATCACCGCAGCCATCAGCGGCGCAAGATCCACACGCGGCGTGAAGCCCGGCGGCCACACGGGCAGATATTTCGCCGTCGCCTCTTCCCACAGGAAGACGACGCTCAAATGATGGCCGAGCGCGTACCACGCGGCGTGTGCACCGGACAGCACATCGTCCGAGCCCTCCAGTGCCCCCACGCTCGCTTGTCCGCGTACGCCAAACACCGCGATCGGCAAGAGCACCAACAAGCACGACGACGCGCGCGCCCACTTTGTCAGACGCGCCGGATCCGAGCCCAGCACATGCGGCAGCACCACAGCAAACACCGCGAGCGGCGCAGCAGAAGGCTTACTCAGCAGCGCCAGCGCGTAACACAGCACAGACGCCGGCCACGCCCAGCGCGCGGAGCTCAACGCAAGCCACACAGCGGCCACGCCAAACAGCGCGCACAGCACATCCTTGCGCCCGCTCACCCAGCTCACCGGCTCCGCGCTCGCGGGATGCAACGCAAACACGATCAGCGCCAGCGCCGCGCCGACGTGCGACAAGCCGATCCTGCGGGACAACCCGAAATACAATCCGCACGCGATCAGCTGATAGATGACCTGACTGAGATGAAGGCCCAGCGGCAGCGCGCCAAACAACGCATGATCCAGCGCGTAGCTCGCCACTGTGACGGGAATCGGATAACCGAGCTTCGGCGTGAGCAGCCAATCCTGCGCACTCACAGCGCTCTGACTGGCAGCGATGTGCAGCGCGTCATCCCAATCGAGCAACCCAAATTGCAAAGTGGGCAATAGACACAACCCCACGAGCGCAAGCGAGCCGATCAGCCACAGTGACGCGCGCTCGGTCGACATGTCAGATCAGTGTGAGGGTGGTCGCATCAGGATGCTATCCCCGTTGCTTCCGTACGCGTGCCCGTGCCCGTACGCGATCGCACACCGAGAGTCAGGCACGTTTACGGGCACGCGTACGGGAGGATCAGAGGCATGAGCCCACTAACACTCGCCCACACATCACGACCACTTACCTTACAACCAGTGCCTTGGCCGAGCGGATTCGATCTCGGATCGCGCCGGACGCGACCTGCAGGTTGCTCGCGAAACCCGCAAGCAGGGCATTTTCGCGGGCGACCTGCGGGTTCCCATCATTCGTCGGATGAGCGCGCAGGGCCGCGCGGTTTTGCGGGCACCGCCGACGGGGTCACTCCCCCTTCAAGGTGACAGCGGAACCGCAGGACGATGCGGAACAAGCGAGGGCCGGCGAAAGATGGGAGCAGTCGTGTTAGGGCACTAGAAGCAGATGCCAAGCGGTCCGCGACATGCAGATTGGCCGTTCTCGACTTCGCACCCGCACACAGCACCGCAGTTGTTTCCGCACTGGCCGCAGTGCCGGCGATCGTCCGAGACATCGACGCAGTTGCCGGCGCAGCAGCTCGGCGAGGTGCCCATCGTGCAAGTGGTGCCGCAACCACCACAGTTCCGCTCGTCCGTACGGGTGTCCACGCACGTGCCGCCGCAACACGCTTGGCGTGCGCCGCACGCGTTGCCGCACGCGCCGCAGTGATTGCGATCAGCCTGCACGTCGACGCAGCCGCCAACGCAACACGAGCGACCAGCCTCACACGGCATCGTCGGGCTGCACAGCGGACAGCCATCCGGGCCTGGGCCGCGCGCGACGCACCCGCCCATGCAGCACGCCTGCATGTCCGTGCAACGCGTGTTGCACGCGCCGCAATTCATCGCGTCTTTCTGGAGGTCGAAGCCCTCGTCGACCTTGCTGTCGCAGTCGTCGTCCCTCGTGTTGCACTGCTCGGGCGGCGGTGCGTTGGGCACGCACTGCAGATCGTCTTGGTCTTTGACGCACGCGAGCGCGCCCTGCCGACAAGCTTCATCGCTCGACTCCACCATGCACGCCTTGCCGCGATCGCGCACGTTGTCGAGCTCGCCATCGCAGTCGTCGTCCGTGCCTTGGTTCTCGCAGGTCTCCGTGCGCGGCTTCACGCTGTCTTCGCAGCTGCCGAACCGACCATCTTCACACGCACGCTTGCCTGCTTTGCAGCGGCCTTTGTCGCGTGTGCCTTCGGGGCCTTCATAGCAGGCCACGGACTTCTCACAGCATGCGCCCTCGCTCGCCCCTGCGTCCTCTTCGGACGACACACAGGTCTCGACGTCGCCGCCCATGCTGACGCGGTCACCTGCGTCCGCCTGGCCGCGCCCGGTGAGCGTCGGAGTCGGCCGCCTTCGCAGAGTCTTGCCTGCATCGCTGCGACTCACTGCATCGCTCGAAGCGCTCGCAGCCGCATCCTGTGCCTTGAGCACGCAATAGCCCAGGTAACACTCTTCCGCGCTCGCGCAGTCATCTTGGCTGCTGCAGCGTACGTGCGTCTCGTCGACGCGACAGCCGGTGCCGCCCAACACAGCGAGCCACGCGTACGCCCACAAGCTCACGAGCAGACGGTTCAAAGCCCACCACCTTGATGACGAAGCACCAAGCCGAGCTCGCGCGGCGACACCCACGGCGACAGCGTTGTGGCTTGCGTCTTGGAATCGTGGGATTCGCGCTTGCTGCCACTGCCCCATAGCTCGATCGCCAACCACGCACCGGAAGCTACCAGAGCCACGCTTCCGAGACCGTAGAAGACATTCGCCAAGCTCGCCTGCGTGCTCGCGCGCGAACGCAGTGCGTCTGCTTCGTCGGCATCTGCGCGCGTAATCACCTGACGGTCTGAATAGTCGACTTGCGTGGAATTCAGCATCAAGCCGGTGACAAGGCCAGCACCCAAGAGCAGCGCGCCGCCACCGGCGACCATGATCGGCGCGAGCATGGAGGCCGGCGCTGGACTGACATCAGTCGGGCTGACGACATCGCCTGGTTCGGCGGCGTTCTCCGCCTTGTCGTTGGCCTCCGCGACGAAGTCCATGTCTGGCGGACCAGGCTCGGGAAACAGCGCGGACAGCAAGTTTGGCAGCGCGGCGTAGGTCTCGGCTGTGACCTCGGACCCGTCCTGCCAATGTGCCACACGCGTGACGGCATCCGCACGCGCGTCAAACGCCATCAACGACAGGGTCAGCTCGCCCGAGCCGCGCTCGAGTGTGGCAGCAAGCAACACTTCCACGCCCGCGGCGCGCGCGACCGCACGCATGCACGGAACCGACTCGTCGCGGCAACGCGCAGAAGACTGCAGTGAGCTCAACTTTTTCGGAGGAACATCGCGCAAATGCACCGGCGCGTGCTCCACGACGGCTTTGCGAATTTGCTTGTCGAGCTCGGGCGCAGGCTTGCCACGCTGCACCATCGTCACGAACAAGAACGCGCTCGGCAAACCATCCTCGTGCTCGACCACCTGTGCAGACGCGGTCGAAAGGCACAGAGATATACCGAGAGCGGCAACAACGATGCTTCGCAACAGACGCGACAAACTGCTTCGCTCCAAACTCACGCAACTTGCTTGTAGTTGTGTCGCGCACATTGTGCACCTGTTTTAGCTAGGTTTATGACAGGCGCTCCAGGAAAGCCCGGAAAACGTTCTCGGAGGCAGCGACAGCACGTTCGTTGCAGCACCAACATGGCTCGGCTCAGCTTTTAGCCATGACTCGCGCATGGCCGACCTGTGCAGCAAATCCTACGTGAACTCACACGTTTAACGCGCCGGAGTCAATATCCCGATGACCGACCCCTATCAGACCCAACAACCCGATCGTGAACAGGTCGAACAGTTCTCGGGCCCCGCCATTGTCCAATTTGGAACCAACTGCTGTGGCGTCTGCCAAGCCGCTGAGCCTGTGATCGAGGCAGCGTTGACAGACCGGCGAGATATACAGCGCCTAAAGGTAGAGGACGGTCCAGGCCGTCCACTTGGACGTTCGTTTCGGGTCAAGCTCTGGCCAACGCTGATATTTCTGCGCGATGGTCGCGAGGTCGCGCGCGTTGTGCGTCCGCGCTCGGCGGATGAAATTCAGAACGCGCTCACGCAGCTCGGCTGAAGCTCACGGACATGTGCACGACAGCCGTTCGCCGGTCGATGGCAGCTCACCACTCTCACCGCACGCCAGCACAAACGCGTTGCTGGTGCAGAGCGGATCGGGCGGCGGCGTACACGACCCATACATCTCCACGCACTCCTTTTCACCACCAGATGCGGGATGGATCGTGCGTGTGCTCGGCGCTGCGCTCGCTTGCTTGTCGCGCGCGGTCGCCGGCTCTTGCACGGTCTTCGATGTGCTGGAACACGCGATCACCAGCGCGCAGGCTGACAACACGATCCAACGACTAAGCTGCAGCGTAAACATGACTGTCTCGCTACCACGCAGCTCAGCTCACGGCAAAGTCAGTGCGTGCGCATTGTGAACACGCGCTTGACATGTCCGTGCGGATCGAAACCAAGAATCAGCGTCGGCATCTGTTTGATCCTGTCATCTGCTGCGTGCCCGATGACGTAATACACATCGTCACCGCGAAAGCCCTGATCACTACACAAGTCACTCGCCTGACACGAGTTGCCTAAACCTAACGCAGCTTGCACTTCTGACAGTGTCAGGCGCTCGAGGTCAGCCTGCTCGACCGCGTCGATCATCAGCCGACTCTGGTCATCGCGCTCGTCGCGCGTATGCACTTCGCGGCCTAGCGCTGCACGCAACTTGTCGCGCGCTTGCGCCGCGTTCAGCGGATCGGACTGCCCTGCACAGGCGCTCGACAACAACCAAACACTCACCAACCAGGAGCCATGGCGCATGCTCGAAGTGTACACAACTCGAGCGAGCCCGAACGGGTGCGCCTAGCACTACTGCTGCGCACACGTGTTTGAAGCCGCGCCGCAAAGCGTGTATGGCCGACGATATGCGACTCTACATCGGCAACAAAAACTACTCCTCATGGTCGCTGCGACCATGGCTCTTGCTGCGCGAAGCCGGCATACCGTTCGAAGAGGTCAAGCTACGCTTCGACGACCCGTCGCGGCCGGCAGGCTTCAAACAAGCAGCGCTGCGCCTCAGCCCCACCGCGCGCGTGCCTGTGCTCGAAGACGATGGCCTATTCATCTGGGACTCGCTTGCGATCGCCGAATATCTCGCTGAGCGCTTCCCTGAAAAGCAGCTCTGGCCCGCGGATCCCCGACTGCGCGCGCAAGCCCGTTGTTTCTGTGCGGAGATGCACGCCGGGTTTTCCGCGCTACGGAGCAGCTTCCCGATGAACGTGGAGCTGGAGGACGCAGCGATCGGCCAGCGCGTGCTCGCGCAACAGCCTGCAGCCGCGAGCGACCTCGCGCGCATCGATCAAGTTTTCGAGTCGGCGCTGAGCCGGTCGGGCGGACCACTACTTTACGGGTCTTTCACCATCGCTGACGCCTACTTCGCGCCGATATTGAGCCGAGCCCGCAGCTATGGGCTGCCGCTGTCAGCGCTCAGCGCACGCTACGCGCAAGCGGTCTGGGCGCTGCCATCGCTGCAAGCCTGGCGCAGCGATGCGCTCGCGGAACGTGACTTCATCACGGACGACGAGCCTTACCGCGCGCGGCCTTAGCTCCGAAGCCTGCGGTGCCGTAGCCCTCGGGCCAGCGCAGTGGGGTCTACCTCTGCCGGGTTGGGGCGGCCGTGTTATCGTTTAAATCGCGGTGGTGATTCGCGCCACAGCGCGCAGGCGCTACCATCTGAGACTCAAGCCCAGCCGACCGGTTCCACGGTTCCATGACGAACACCTCCCATCCGAACATCACCGTCCAAGTTTCGTCCCAGTGCAAATCGCCGGAAGAGCGCGAAAAGCTGCTCGTGAACCAGCGCTTTGGCAGCGTTTTCAGCGATCACATGGTCACGATCCGCTGGGTAGACGGCGCATGGCAGAAGGGCGAGCTGAGCGCGTTCGGCCCGTTGAGCCTCTCGCCCGCGACTTCGACCTTGCACTACGGGCAAGCGATCTTCGAAGGGTTGAAAGCCTACCGCCACGCCGACGGGAAGATCGTGACGTTCCGGCCCGAGATGAACGCGCGCCGCTTCGCCGCCTCGGCTCGGCGCTTGGCCATGCCCGAGCTGCCCGAGGAGCGCTTCATCGAAGCGATCGACGCGCTCGTTCAGCAAGACCGTGCGTGGGTGCCTAGTGCCCCCGGGACGAGCCTGTACCTGCGACCGTTGATGTTCGCTGCGGAAGCTTCGCTCGGCGTGAAGCCGGCCAACGAGTACATCATGGTGCTATTCGCTTCGCCGGTCGGCGCGTACTTCGCGAGCGGCAGCCTACCGGTGAAGCTGTGGGTGACCGATGAGCACGTGCGCGCAGCGCCGCACGGCACGGGCGCGGCAAAGTGCGCGGGCAACTACGCCGCGAGTCTGTTGGCGCAAGCCGAAGCCAAGGAAAAGGGCTGCGATCAGGTGCTCTACCTGGACGCGATCCAGCGCAAGTTCGTCGAAGAGCTCGGCGGCATGAACTTCTTCGCAGTGCTGCGCGCGGGACAATCGGGGCGGCTCGTTACGCCGGATCTGAAGAGCGGCACGCTGCTCAGCGGCGTGACACGCGATTCGATTCTGCGCCTCGCTAACGACCTCGGCTACAGCGTCGAAGAGCGCCCGGTCTCACTCGACGAGCTGCGCTCCGCATACGCCGATGGCTCGCTCCAAGAGGCGTTCGCCTGCGGCACCGCTGCAGTGATCACGGCGATCGGCTCGATCAGCGGCACCTTCGGGACGATCAAGCTCAACGACAAGCAGAGTGGCCCGATCACCGAAGCACTCTACCAAGAGCTGTACGGCATCCAAGCCGGCACCAAGCCCGATCGCTACAACTGGCTGCGCCGCATCTGTTAGCGGCAAGATTTAAAAAAAGGCCGGGGCGTTTTAGCCCGGCCTTTTTCATTCATACAGCGCTACGCGTCACGGGATCTTCGTGAACACGAGGCCCGTGCGACCGCTGCTGCCGATGCGCTTGGGCTGGTCGCTGCCGTCAGCCTTGAACGACGAGACCGTGCCGCTGTGCGTCGCGTACAGCACCTTGTTCTCGTGATCGAAGCCCAACCCGATCACATCCGTGAGCCCTTGCGCGACCGTCTTCACGTCCGTGCGCGAGTTGGCGTCCCCGCCCATCGGCATATCCATGGGCATCGAGAACACCTTGTTCTGCTGGCGATCCGTCCAATACACGACGCGCTCTTTGACATCGAGCTCGATGTCGAGCGGCATCGCGTTCGACGCCTTGTCGACGTACAGCAGCTCGAGGTCATCGCGGTCGGCGTGCGTCTTGCCAGCAGGCATTTCCATGCTCGCGCGGAACAACTTCTTGCCGTTGCGGTCGCTGAAATAGAACTGCTTCGCGATCGGATCCGGCGAGACACCGACGATTTGCTGGATGTCGTGGCCGCTGACTAGAACCTCGAGGTTCTTGCCGTCCATGTCAGTGCGCCAGACCTTCGCGCCTTCGCGGTCGCCCAGGTAGAGCTTGCGATTGACCTTATCCATCGACAGCTGCTTGCCGGTGTTGAAGGTCGCACCGTCAGCCATGCTGCCAGCCGGCATGATCGTCTCCGGCATACTGCCGTCGAGCTTGTAGCGCACCATGCTGCCGCCGTTTCCGCCGCCGATCACGGTGCCCATGTTGAGCACGTAGACGTAGCCGCCGACCGAGTCGACTGCGATTCCGTCAGGCGCCGAGAGTGGCCTGCCCGAAGCGAATGTCATCTGGGCCGGGGTGCCACTTGCACCCATCGAGACGACTACGTTGCTCGTGATCTCGAGCCAGAACAGCGTGGGCGTGCCCGTCTCGACCGGAAGGTCGGCGCCGGTCATCGCCGGGGGCGTGCTTGGAGCACCGGCCGCCGGCATCATCATGCCGATTGTGCCGGTCGCGGGAGGCGTGGTCGCAGGTGGCGTGGTCGCCTGACCGGTCGGCGGCGTGGTCGTAGATGCAGGTGGTGTCGTGCTCGGCGTGGCCGACGGCGTAGTGCTCGGCGCAGTCGTCGTGCCGATATTCGTCGGCGTGGTGGTCGTTGTGCTGGGCGTGGTCGGGGTCGCTGGCGCGACAGAGCCGGCAGCGCCTGTGCTCGTGGTGCCCGTGGGCGTGGTGGGCGCCGACTCAGTGCCGGTTCCAGCAGTTTCAGAGCCACATCCCAACAACGCGAGCGCGAGAACCGCGCAGGCAGTGACGCTACGACGCGGTGCTAGGCGCGACACAAAGCCCTTCGCTTGGCCCTTATCAGTCGATTTCAACATTCCAAAATTCATGTCCAGCCTCCAAGGACCCGCCACGCCCCAGGTAATTGATTGAACAGAACTAGCACAATGCTGCTTGGCCCAAAATGCAACTACACGACTAAATAGGGCAATGACGCGTCGCGGTCGCATGGCAATCTGGTGCGTATCCGCTCCGATGGACAACACTCGTCAGCTGACGCTCCGTTCCCATGCGGTGACACAACCACTCGATGCGTTATCGAATCGAGCGGCCACGTTTCACGCGCGCGCACTCATCGCCTGCTGGACGAAATCTTGTGCGAAAGCGAGCGCCAAGGGGAACACACTGCCTCGACAAAAATGTCGAATAGTGCAAGCAAAAGACAAGCTGCGCGACGTTTGACCTAGGCCGCTTGTCGGCCCGCGCCACGTCACAAAGCGACGAAAAATTAGTCCCATCGGCTTGGTTTAAAGCGGAGTACTCATGACAACACGCTCCACGACCTTGGTCGAAAGCGATCAGCTTGCGCAGGCGGCAGCGAACGTCCTGCAGACCGAAGACTTCATCCCGAGAGGCAAGCGCTGGCCGTTTTCGCGCGTGTCCAAGGCTCACCGCGACTACGAGAAGGCTGTCCACGACATTACGGCCCGCAGGCGCAAAGCCCGCGAGGACGCGCTCAGCAAACGCACGAACAAAGAGCGCGCCGAGGTCGACTCCGTTTTCCAGACTGCCGAGCAGAGCGCGCGCGGCAAGCACGACGACGACCTGGCTCAGGCCAAGCAGCCGTTCGAGGCTGTCGAGACCAAAGCGCGCGCCGAACGTGACGCTGCCATCGCCGCAGCCAACCGGGCCTATCAGCTGTTGGTCGAAGAAGCCGACCGCGTGTACCAGCAGGAAGCCTCTGCGCTCAGCGCGCGGCGCGACGAAGCGATCAACGCAGCCCGAAGCGTCCGCGATGAAGCTTACGTGGGAGTCGATGCGCGTCATGAAGAGGACATGGCGCAAATCGACAAGGAGCTGAAGACGGTCGCGCTCGAGGGACTGATGCGCATCGTCGAAGACCGCGAGGTGTGGTCACCCGAGGATCGCAAAAAGGCGCTCGTGGGGATGATCGGCATGGCCGGCCGCGAAGATGTGGACTCGGAGTACGCCACGCTCAGCCTGCAGAATGTCGCGGGCTACATCTTCCAAGATCGCTATCTGCCTGAAGGCGCACACCACCACAAACTGATGGACGTGAGTGTGCTCGAGGGCTTCGTCGAGCTCGCGCAGCGCTGCCCGGAGAAGCGACCAACGATCGTCAAGCACCTGCACGACATCGTGCAGCACAACCCCGGACACAGCTCGACCGCGTTCATCAAGAATCTCACCGCGCTGTACGTCGTGACGAGCACCGATCCGGACACGTTGTATTCGAACGACCCGGTGGAAAACGAGACGCATTACGCAGAGATGCTGTCTCACATCGCCGACACACTGAAGGCCACACCTAGGCGCAATCAAGTTCATCGCGGCATCGGCGGAGCGCTGCGCGAGCCGACCCAGGTCACGCCCGAGCACGACGACGACCGCAACACGCCGATGTTCAAGCAGCCGTCGCTGGCGGACATCACAGCCGACGTCAACATCGACGACCTGGTGCACGTGGAATCCGAGCAACCCGCGGACGGCTCGGGTAAGCACAGCACAAAAGACTGATCAGCGCGCCCTATGTGACGGCGCGTTCATGCACTGTTCAGACAGCAAGCTTGGCCAGCTCGCTGTTCTGCTTGTCTCGACTCGGGCGCTGAGCTACTCAGCGCTGCTCACATGTTCGCTAGGGAAGAACGACCAGCCAGGCCTTTGGCCGTTGCGGCCGATTCGCCAGCGACCTCTGCACGCGAGAAGCTCGCGGCTGTGCTGTCGAGGTTCGTGCGTGCGCGCCTCACGAGGCCGACCGCCTGGCAGCTGGTCGCGTGGCTGTTCGCAACGCTGAGCTCGCTCGCGCTGTTCCGCATGGCGCTCGACGCCGGGATCACGCTCGATGAAGAAGTGCATGTGCGCTACGGCGAAGAAATCCTCGCCTGGTTCAGCTCAGACTTCACCGATGAGCGCGCGCTGCACTGCAGCCAGCGGGTGTATGCGGGCTTCTTCGATTTGCTCGGCGCCGCGCTCAATGCGTCGAAGATCCTGCCCTTTGACACGTACAGCGTGGTGCACCTGTTGTCCGCGTTATTCGGATTGTGCGCAATCTGGGCGACCTGGAAGATGGCCGCGCTGATCGGGGGCGCACCTGCTGGCTTCTTGGCCGCTTCGTTCCTCGTATTCACGCCCAGCTTCGTGGGCCACGCGATCTTCAACCCGAAGGACATTCCCTTCGCGACGGGCGCCACGCTCACCCTCTACGCGGCCGTGTGCATCGGCATCGAGCCGCGCCCACTCAGCTGGAAAAACGCGCTGCGCGCAGGCCTGTGCTTGGGAATCGGTCTGGCCACGCGCTCGGGTGGCTTGTTTCTGCTGGTGTATCCGTTGGCCGCTGCGGTCGCGAGCTCTGTGGTCGCGCTGTGGTGGGGACCTCCGTTGATCGCCGCCCGTGACGTGGTGCGCGCGGCTTCGCTGACCGTGCTCAAGCTGTGCGTCGGCTTTGCGCTCGCGTGGACGGTGATGATCGCAGCCTGGCCTTGGGCTCAACAGCAGCCCTTTTCGCGACCGTTCGAAGCCGCGCGGGAAGCCGCGAACTTCCAGTGGCGAAACAAGCTGCTGTTCGATGGTGAACGAATCTTCTCCTACGATTTGCCCAGGTCGTACCTGCCGACTTGGTTCGGCATCACCCTGCCTGAGCTGTATTTGATCGCGCTCTTGTGCGCGGGCGTGTGCGGCTATCTATTGTGGCGTAAGCGCGCCTTGGATGCGCGCAAAGTGCTGTGCATAGGTTTGATCGTGACCAGCATTGCGCTTCCTCTGCTCGGCGTGTTGGTTGCGCGGCCGATCATCTACGACGCGCATCGGCACTTCTTGTTCTTCTTCCCCGCGCTCGCCGCGCTCGCCGGCATCGCGACAGCGCGCGTGCTCACAGATACCAGCCTCGCGAAGCTGCTGCGCGGCTCGCTTGCGACTGCGCTGATCGCGCTCGCGGGTCTGTGCGCGTTCGATATGCACGCGCTGCACCCTTACCAATATCTCTATTTCAACCGCATCTTCGGCGGCCTGCCTGCGGCGCAAGGACGCTTCGAAACGGACTACTGGGGCGCAGCCAATCGCGAAGCGTTTATTTGGGTGTTCGAGAACTATCGGAGCAAGAAGACCACGCGCATCGGTGCGTGTTACATGAGCGGCGTGTTCGATATGCTCGCGCCGCACTGGCCCGAGTCGGCGCGCTTCAAACGGGCCAAGCGCGAAAAACACGCGCAAGTGTTCATCGCCACGACGCGCGACGATTGTCACGTGGGCCAGCGCGGACATGTGATCCACACGGTCAAGCGCAACGGCGTCCCACTGGCCTACGTGTTCCAGCGCTAGCGATCGCAAGTTTGCGCGCGAGATGCTGCGTTTCTGTGTCAATGGCCCTCGCGGCCAAGGCCAGAAAGCGTGCTATCGTCCGAGACGATCGTTTGACCGACTCTGCATAAATCGCCCGAAATTATGGCAAATTCCCCGTCGTTGCTGCGGTCCGCCGGACCTCGCATCGGCTTTTGCGCCAGGATCGAATTGGCGAACCTGCCAAAGGGAGCTAAGCCGCAGTGCGCAGACCCTGCCAGAGACCAGCATGCGCCCCTCCAACACAGGCAAATCCGACCCGCAACAACCCGCGCCCACGAAGCGAGGGTTCTTTGCAGCGGCTGGTGAGCGGTTGAAGCGTGCGATGTCGGGGGCGCGTGCTGCCGACGCAGCCGCCCCCAGCGCGCAGGAAGCGGCAGTGGGTCCCGACGGCGAGGCCACGACCTCGGTCCAAGCCAAGGCGCGCCAGCTGCTGCTGCAGGACCGGACTACCCGGCCCGGTCAACCGTCCCAACCATCCCAAACGTCTACCGACGCGGCCGAGGAAACGACGGGCGCGCGTCAGAGGCGCACCAGCCCACCGCCGCTGCCGTCGCAGCGGATGGCTGCAGGCGCATCCCTTGACGCCATCAGCGGCAAGGCCGAGCGTGCGTCCACGTCGCGACCTAAGCGGCCGGTGCGCGACTCGAAGAGCGACGCGCTGCGAGCGCGGCTCGGCGCTGCCAAGGCAGCGTTGGCGGACGCGCAAGCGAAGCGCGCGGCCGAGCAAGCCAGTGCGCCAGAGACAACCGCTCAGTCCGAGGATGTCAAACCAGAGGTGTCCGCAGCCGAAGCTGTGAGCGGCGATACACAGGCGCAGCAGCCAACAGCTGCAATCTCCGAAGACGCCGCCGCGCAGCCACCAGCGGCCGACGCCGACGGTTCAGAACCGATCCGCACACTTACTATCGCGCGCCTATTGGCAAGTCAGGGCTATTACGACCGCTCGCTCAGCATCTACGACGAGCTGCTCACCGAGAACGCCGAAGACTCCGAGCTCCGGGCCGAAGCAGACCAAGTCCGCGCCAAGCAAACCGACCCGCCGCGCGAAACCAGCTCCTGACCGGGCCTCAGCGGCGCTTTGCGGCGTTGACGCGTGCTTGCGCATCTTTGAGGCGTCGAGCTGCTGCGGGGTTGGTGGTACGCGCTGCGCGCAACGCGATCGGCCCAGAGGCTTCGCGGCCGTACACCCGCGCGAGAAAGCGAGCGGCATCGACATCGGCGATGCCTTGTTCAACCATGGTGATCGCGTGCCGGAGCATCTCGGGCGCGCCACGTGAGCTGGAGTCGATGCGAAAGGCCATGTCGTATTGGTCGAGCGCATCCAAGCTGAAGCCGCGGTTGGCGTAGAACCCGCCCAACAGCAGGTGCCCGTAGACGTCTTGCGGGTTCGCCGAGTTGTAGCGGCGCAGCGCCTTGAGGTTACCCGGGGTGCCGTGCTCACCTTTTGCGATCGCATCGCGCAGTGCTTGCAACGGGCTCGGGACGTCGATCTCCCACGGGTTCTTCGCTGCGACGCGAGGCTGAGGGGCGATCGCGAGAGCCAGCATCTGGCGAATCTCGTCTTTGTCGGGCTCGATGTGCCGCTCCGCGCCGATCTGCTCGGGCGTGGGTCCCTTGGGCGGCTCCGCTGTCGCAGCAACCTCGCCGCTCACAGCGGCAGCCGGCTTCGCATCCGCGGCGGCCTCGCCCTTTCCACTCACAGCCGGCGCCACGGTCTTGCCGCTCGCAGCGGCAGCAGCAGGCACCACGGCGGCATGCTCGGCCGCTGCCAGCTCCGCAGGTTTGCCCTGCGCAGCGCCCTCGGCCGCAGCTGGCGGCGGCGACTCAGCGACCGGCGACGCAGCGGCCTCCTGACTTGGCTTGGCCTGTGCGGTTTCGTGCTCCGCGCCGGACTTCGCAGCGGCCGGCACGCCTTCAGTGGGCTTTGCCTGCGCTTCGTTCGGCTTCGCCTCCGCCGGCGTGTCGCCGGGCTCAGCGTGCTCACCGTGCTCACCGTGTTCACCAAGGCGTGCGGCATATTTCGGAGGCTCTGCCGGTGCGTGCTCCGAGCCTGGCTCTTCGCGCTTGATGATCGGCTGCGCCTCCTCTTCCTCTTCTTCCTCCTCTTCCTCCTCCACGACTGGTGCGGCCTTGGCCTTTTTCGCGCCCTTGCTCTTCCCCTTGCCTTTGGCTTTGCTTTCAGCCGGCTCGTGCTCCGCCGCGGCAAGCTCTGCCACGTGCTCAGGTGCGACACGGCTGCTCAGTACCAACGCTGCCATGCCGCCAACAGCTGCGAGCCCGATCACCCCACCGCCGATCAGCAGCAGCTTCTTGTGTGCGCGCAGCTTCGCCATCAAGCCGATCGGTCCGAGCACCACTTCTTGATCGTGATGGTCCGCCTCCGCCGGCGCCCCGATCAGCTCGTCATCTGGAGGCGTCGCGAGCGCCTCCGTTTCGCCCAGCGCAGCGGGCTCATGTTCAGCAGGCGCCGCCACTGACTGCGGCGCGATCGACGCAACCACCGCGCGCACGGGCATAGCGACAGCACCCGGCGGATCGTCCGCCCAAGGCGAAGCGAGCTCCAAGAGCGCACGCAGCATTTGATCGGCATTGCCGAAGCGACTTCCTCGCTCGGTCGCCACCGCACGCGCGATGAACGCGCGCACCTCAGGCGTCGCCGAAGGCAACAGCTTCCCGAGCAGGTCGGCGGATTCCGCGGCGGCGCGCACCAGCTCACGCGTCGGCTCGCGCCCCGACAACATGTGCAGCATCATCACTCCGGCGGCGTACACGTCGCTGCGACCGTCCGGCTCGGTGCCGGCGTCGTGCTCGGGTGGGACGTAGGCAGTGCGCGGACTTTGCGCGGCGCCAGCGTTTGTGTTCGCGGGCAGCGACTCCAAGCCCACGTCGAGCAGCTTGAGCTGCTCCGAGTCGGCGTCGAGCTTATGCAAGAACACATTGTCCGGCTTCAAGTTGCGATGCATCACGCCGCGCATGTGCATATAACCGAGCCCGCGCAGCACGCTCTGCATGAAGGTCTGTGTCAGAGCAGCCGGCAGCGCTCCAGCGCGCATACGCGCTTCCAGAGTCTGGCCCTCTAACAGCTCCATGATCAGATAGGGAGCTTCTCCAGCAATCCCGTAGTCCGTGATCGCGACGACGTTCGGATGTTCGAGCGCAGTAAGTGCGCGAGCCTCGGCGTCGTACTGCTCGCGCAGTGGTCCCGAATCATCGAGCCGCGAATGCCAAACTTTGATCGCGACAGGCTTATCGAGCCGCTCGTCTACACCGCGGTACACGACTCCGAGCGCACCTGCGCCGATCTCGGCACCCAGCTGATACTGCCCGTCGAAAGCACGCGCGGGGTCCGCGTGCGTGGCTGACGCTTCGTCGTTCACCGCGTGCTATGATCATGCATCAGCCGGGCGCTGCGCGTCGACGCAGCATTCAGACACAATACAAAGTGAAGCCCGGTTGGCTTGTGACCTGACACATGCGCAAGAGCTGGTGTGGCTGTCATCCACACCATGCGTAGAAGTGTACGACCGACACTTTCCCAACTGTAAAGAGCGGCCAGCAGAGTGTAGGTCGACTGGCGTGCACATGAACTTGTGACCACGCCACCTAGACGGGTCAGCATTGAGTTATAACTAAGTACTGTCATGCAGACGACAACGGCGAAGTCGATACCACACTCTCCGGCGCCTGCGGACGCGACCCCCGCGTCCATGCTGTCCACTCAGATCCTGCAAGCAGCGATCCGACCTAACGTCACGGTCAACGAGCTCGTACTGATTTGTCAGAATGACCCGGCGTTCGTCGTCCGGCTGTTAGCCCACGTGAACAGCGGCCGCTTCGCGCTGCGCGCCAAGATCACATCTGTACAACAAGGCGTCTCTCTGCTCGGCGTGCGCGGTGTTCGAAACCTCGCGCTCGCCGTCGCGGTCGCGGACCTCGCACCTAACAGTCCGGACGGCGACAACATGTTAGCTCTGTGTCTGCGTCGCGGCATCGCTAGCCGTTTGGTCGCAGAGAAGCTCGGCCGCAGCTCACCGGACGATTACTTCACGCTCGGCATGCTGGCCGAGATCGGCTTGCTGTCACGGGTGCGCGAAGATCTCACGGGTGCGATCCAGATGGCTCGCGCGCCAGCGGGCATGCGTGTGATGTTGGAGCGCGGACGCGGCTTCGACGATCATCCTTCGAGCGGTGGCAGCCTGGTGCGTGCCTGGGGTCTCGACCCCGAGTTCTCGGCCGCGATCCAAAGCCACCACGATCCCAAGCCGCCCAGCTCCGACTTGGCGCGCGTAGTCTGGTTGGCAGAGCGCGTCGCAGCCGTGATGGAAGGCGGCGATCCTTCGGCCAACCGCATGTCTGCGATCGAAGCTGCGAAACAGCTGAACATCAGCACGCCGGACCTCGATGCGATCCTCAAAGCGCTGCCCGATCAGTTGGTTCAAACCACCGCCGAGCTGAACCGCGCTTTGCCGCCGCAGCCGGACATCGAGCTGTTGATGCGGGACGCCAACGCGGCGCTGATCGAGATCAACCGCAGCTACGCAGATCTGGTCATTCAGCTCGAAGCTGTGATCAAAGATCGCGAGCGACTCGCGGAAGAGCTCAAGGTCGCAAACCAATCACTTTCGATGATGGCGATGAGCGATGCGCTCACCGGCCTGCCGAACCGACGTGCATTCGAGGAGGCGCTCACGCGCGACCTTGCGCGCACCGAGCGCCAAGGTGGCGCAGTCACGCTGATCTTGATCGACGCGGACCACTTCAAGAAAGTGAACGACACCTACGGTCACCAGGGCGGCGATACTGTGTTGCGCGCGCTCTCGGATGTCCTGCGCGAGAGCACGCGCACGAGCGACATCGCCGCGCGCGTAGGCGGCGAAGAGTTCGCGCTCATCTTGCCGCAGACCGATTCGGACAACGCGCTCGTGGTCGCAGAGCGCGTGCGCATGCGGTTCGCTGTCCGCAAAATCGCGTTGGACGATGGCCGTGTCGTAAAAGCCACGGTGAGCTTGGGCATGGCGACCGTCAAATCACCTGGCTGTCGCACAGCCGACAAGGCGCTCTACGAGGCGGCAGACAAAGCGCTGTACGACGCCAAAGCTTCGGGCCGCAACTGCGTTCATACCGCGCCGACACTCAAGACCAGCTGAAGCCGACTCACGCTAGGGCTAGGTCTTCCGCTGGCCAGCTGTGCACGGGGTGCACGCGCGCCTTTAGCATCGTGATCACCTCTTCGTCGCTCATCGGCGCACCGATCCGAACGTAGCGCTTAGCGAGCACATCCCAGCGGCCCGTCCAGAGCAGCACCGACACCATGAAGAAGTCGATGCCCTCGAACACGATCGCACCTTGCTTGGCGTACAAATCTTTGTTCGCCAAGAAATCACCGGGCAGCTCCGCCCAGTGGCGCTTGGCCTTCACGTGATGGCCGATGTGATAGCCGTCGTTGAAGCAGCGCTTGTTGTACGTAGTGTTGATGCAACTGATGGCGTTCGAGAGGCCGCCGTTTTCCAGCGACGTGTTGATGAACGCGTGTTGACCCCAGTTGCCGGCCATCATCGAGATGCGGCACAAGATCAACGGCAAGAGAAACGCTGTCAGCGCGAAGCGCCAATCGAACAGCGCAAACGCGCTCAGCACCACCGTCCACTGACCGATCTCACCGAGCGCAGCGCGCCGCGCGAGCCCAAAGCGGCGCTTGCGGCGCAGATAACCGGGCAGCTCGAAGCCGACCAAGAAGAAGAAGCGGCCAAAGTAATGCAGGAAGTGCAGGAAGCTGTCGCGCCGGTAACGCAACGTAGAGGACAGATCTTCCTCCATGTTGTCTTCGACGTGATGCATGCCGATGTGGTGCTCGCGGAAGCCCATGGGGATGCCGAAGAAGATCGGCATGATGAACGGATGCGCTTTGTCGAGCCACTTCGGGCTGCGGATGAAGCTGCGATGCATCGTGCAGTGCAGCATCAAGATGATCGGCGGCGCGCTCCAGCCCCAGAGCGCTAAGTACGCGAGCGCCGGAATGCCCCAAGGAATATCGGTGAAGCGCAGCGTGGCCCAGAGCGCGACCATCGCACCGAGTTGCGTGGCGATCGCACGCAGCGTGAGCCGAACGAACACCTCGTCGCGTGGCTCGTACAGCGCTTTTTGGCACCAACGCGAGATCAGTCCGTCGGGATAGGTCGGGACCGTCTGTGGATCGTGAATGATCAAGGTCGAAGCTGTATCGTTCACCGCGCCCTTATCCCCTGTGACGCCGATCGGTGCAATGGCCCGTCCGAAAAGCGCTGAAATCGCTACATCTGCCGGCCGCAAGCATCATGTACGCAGCCGTGACAATGCGTTCTGAAAGGTCTCGAACGTGCGCTCGACGTGCTGCAGTTTGTCGAGCCCAAACAGGCCGATACGAAAGCTCTGGAAGCTCGCGGGCTCGCCGCATTGCAGCGGAACACCCGCCGCGACTTGCAGGCCGAGCTCCCGAAAACGCTTGCCGGTGGCGAGCTCGGGCGAGTCGGCGTAGCTCACGACCACGCTCGGTGCCTTGAAGCCGTCGGCGGCGACGCTCGCGAAGTCCGCTCGCTCGAGCGCCTCACGGGCGCGCTCGCCGAGCTGCCACTGCGCGCTCTCTAGCTTCTCGAAACCAAACGCTGCGCTCTCGCCCAGCGCCGCGTGCAAGTGAGTCAGCGCATCGGTGGGCATAGTCGCGTGGTACATGTGACCGCCCGCTTCGTACGCTTCCATGACCTGCAGCCACTTGCGTAGATCGCACGCGAAGCTGCTGCTCTGCGTGCTGTCGATGCGCTCGCGCGCGCGCTCGTTCAACATCACGAGCCCCGCGCACGGCGAGGCGCTCCAGCCTTTTTGCGGCGCGCTCAGCAGCACATCGATGCCGAGCTCCGCCATGTCCAGAAACAGCGCGCCCGACGCGATGCAGTCGATGACTAAGAGGCCGTCGACGCTGCGCACAGCGCGCGCGAGCCCACGTAAATAGTCGTCCGGAAGCACGATCCCCGACGCGGTCTCGACGTGCGGCGCGAACACCACCGCTGGACGCAGCCGCTCGATCTCCGCAGTCACCTCGGCGAGTGGTGCGGGTGCGAACGCAGACGCTGGCTCGGCAGAGCTCGCGCGCGCGCTCAGCACACCTTCTTCGGACGCGATCGCACCGGCTTGCAAGATCTGCGACCAACGGAAGCTGAAGAATCCGTTGCGCACGACCAACACCGGTCGACCGCTCGCAAACTGGCGCGCAACCGCCTCCATCGCAAAGGTGCCGCCACCGGGAACGATCGCGACGGAACGCGCGTGATAGACTTGCTTCAGCTGCGCCGAGATCTCGTTCATGACCCGCTGAAATTTGGCGGACATGTGGTTGAGCGCGCGGTCGGTGTACACGACCGAGTACTCGAGCAAGCCATCCGGATCGACGTCGGGCAGTAGGCCAGGCATGGGGTCTCCGTTTCGAGGCTGGTGTGGTGGCAGAGCGTGAACGGTGGCGGAGCCGCATGCAAACCCGTGCGCGCCTCTTCGTACGACAAGACCTCACCCTGATCGGGCGTCCGCGCCCACTACACAGCAACGACATGCCGTCGCTCCTGGGCGATGCCCTGCGCACCCGGGCCGACGGCAGGTGGAAAACACAGATGCTCATCGAAACGCTCGCTCCGCATTCCCGCCTTCGAACGGCCAGCCTGCTCGTGCTCGCGCTGGCCGCATGCAGTCAAGCTTCAGCACCTGAGATGGCGAATGGGCCGGTCAGCTCCGCGCCGAGTGCTTCATTGCCGACCACGTCCACGACCATGCCCACGACCATGCCCACGACCATGTCCATACAAGCCGGAGCGAGTAGCAGCATGCCCGCGACGCCGCGCACCGGCGACGCTGGAGCTCCTACGCCGACGACCGCTGCACAGGCGGGCACGGGACCGACTGCAGCAGCCGGGCAGGTGGCAAACGAGCCGACTGCGAGCGGCGGGGCTGGCAGTGTCGCAGCGAGCGCAGGCAGCGCCGCCGCTGGCACAGGCGGAACTGCCGCGCCAGCGAGCGGCGACGGGACCATGCAAGACGCGAAGAGCCTCGTCGCGCAGCTCAGCATCGGCTGGAACCTCGGCAACAGCTTGGACGCTGTCGGCGGCGAGACAGCTTGGGGCAATCCGATGGTGACGCCCGCATTGATCCAAGCGGTCGCCGCTGCTGGCTTCAAGGTCGTGCGCGTACCGGTGACCTGGGCGAAGCACTTCGGTGCCGGGCCAACGTTCACGATCGAGCCTGCTTGGATCAAGCGTGTCGAAGAGATCGTATCCTACGTGACTGACAGCGGCATGTACGCGATCATCAACGTGCATCACGATGGCGCGGAGGGCGGCGACGGCGAATGGCTGTCCTTGCGCGACAGCTCGGGCAGCGCGAATGCGGCGCACGACATGGCCGTGCAAGCGCAGTTTGTGGCGCTCTGGAAACAGATCGCGACGCACTTCGCAAACCACGGCGACAAGCTGCTGTTCGAGTCGATGAATGAGATCAAGGTCGGCTACGAGAAGCCCGATCCTGCGTATTACAAGCCCATCAACGCATTGAACCAAGTGTTCGTGGACACGGTGCGCGCGACCGGTGGCAACAACGCGACGCGCTGCTTGGTCGTACCCGGCTACAACACCAACATTGAATACACGCTCGCAGGCTTCACGGCTCCGACCGACCCTGCGCCGGGTCGCTTGATCCTATCGGTGCACTACTACGACCCCTGGAGCTTCGCAGGCTCGGGCGAGACGCACGCTTGGGGCATGGGTAGCCCCGGTGCGGACAACTGGGGCCAAGAAGCTCACGCCGATGCCCAGTTCGAAATGCTCAAGACAAAGTACGTCAGCGCGGGTCTGCCCGTGATCATCGGCGAGTACGGCGCGGTGCATCAAGAATCTGCCGCGAATTATCGACGGTATTACATGGAATATGTCACCAAGGCTGCGGTCGACCGCGGGATCATTCCGGTCTACTGGGACAACGGCGGGAAAAACAGCGGTGCTGACGGTTTTGGGTTGTTTGACCGCGCGTCGAGTCAGGCGCTTTATCCGGAGGTGTTGCAGGCCATGATGCGGGCTGCCACCGAGGATTATCCGATCTCTTCGATCGCTAAGCCGTAGAGGATGCGTGGCGGGCGCGGGGCTCGGGCGCGGGAAGAGGCTTTAGGGGAGCGTGGCGATGTAGTAGTACACCACGCCCATGCCGCACTTTCCTGAGCTCGTTTCGACTGCCCAACACATGTCTGCAGGCGTGTTTGGCAAGGCCACTCAGCGTGGTTCCGCACAGCCTGACCGAGTGTTTTCGCTGCACGTCGGCGACACCTATCTGGAGCCGCTGCCAGCTGCACGCGCCGAGGCGCAATCGAGCGCAGAGTTGCCAGGACTTCACCAGTATTCGGCAACGCAGGGCGAGCCGCGACTGATCAACGCGATTGTCAACAAGCTGAAGAAGCGCAGCGGCGTGGTCGTCGACCCCGCTTGCGTTCAGGTCATGCCCGGCGCCACCGCAGCCATGGGCATCATCTGCAGCACCCTGGTCGATGCCGGTGACGAGGTGATCATCCCCTCGCCATTTTGGCCGCTGATCCGCGGCGCGGTTCGAGCCAGGGGTGCAACTGCAGTGGAAGTACCGCTCTTCACGCGCCTCGACGAGCCCGGCTTCGACCCGGTCGCTGCGATCGAGGCCGCGATCACGCCGCGCACCGTCGCGATCTATATCAACGCACCTAACAACCCCACAGGCCGCGTATTGCCCGAGAGCGCGCTCGCGCAGATCGCAGCGCTGGCCGAACGCCACGCGCTCTGGATCATCTGCGACGAAGCCTACGAGGATATTTGGTTCGGCGACGCGGCACCGGCCTCCGTGTTCGCGCGCCCCGACTTCGCCGCGCGCACGCTTGCCACACATAGCGTGTCCAAAGCGTACGCGCTCGCAGGCGCGCGTGTCGGCTACACCCACGGTCCGCGCGAGACCATGGATACGATCCGCGGCGTGCAGACCTTCTACAGCTACTGCGCGCCCCGCCCGATGCAGTTTGCTGCGGCGAGCGCGATCGAACAGGGCGACAGCTGGCTCGCGCAAATGCGCGCGACATACGCGAGCGCGGCGCGTGCTTCCGCGCGTGCGCTCGAGCAGCTGGCTCCCGAAGGCGGGACATTCTTATTCTTTGACTTACAACCGTTTATGAAGCGCTCAGAAAACCTGTCAGACACCCTCGATCGCTGCGCGGAAGCTGGTGTTTTACTGACTCCGGGCACCTCATGCGGCGCTGACTTTACGACTTGGGCACGCTTATGTTTTACGACCGTGCCCGAGCCCGACCTGCATGAAGCGCTGCGCCGACTGCGCGGCGTGTTGTTCGCGCAATCTTGACGCGCATGGCTGCTGCGATGCTGCAAACATGCTTATTTTCGAGGCATGTCGTTACTCGCGAGCCGCAGCGTATCGTGCAGCCCGTGGCGGCGCGCTCGCAGCCTTCAGCAGCAAGCCTGGTACCGACGACCAGCCTGGATTGCTCGTTTTTGAGATCCATTTTGCGCACAAAAAAAGTTGATGATCGTATGAGCCGATTTGCTCTAGACCGAATCAGCACCGAGCGTGTCCGTTTGCGCTAAACTAGCGTTTTCAAACGACGATTTTCGTGACGGATCGTCGAAACGATTGCGCCCCGCGTTGCTTTCTACGAGAAACTAGCGCAACGCTCATTCCATCGGGCGATGTGCGTTTGAGGAGACGCGGCTCGCGAAGCCGAGTCAAAGACGTCGTCCGAGATATCCGAATCAGGCGGAGAGAAGAGGTTCTGCATGGGACATCGACGTGCGAGTAGAGAAGTAAATAAACTAAAGGGCGCCGGCGCTGCTGCGCTGCTGCTGTTGCTGGGTGCATGTGGCGGAGCTGCAGAAGACCCAGTCGCCGGTTCGACCGGAACCACGCCAGGCGCAAGCACGCCGGGCGCAACGCTTCCGGGTGCAACCCCGGGTGCAGCAGGCAGCGTGGCCACTCCAGGCGTCAAGCCTTCGACCACGACGACCGCGCCGACTGGCGTGGGCACGCCTTCCACCACACCGAACACTCCAGGTGTCGGCACGCAGGGTATGGGTCAAACGCAGTCGCCCGATGGCGTAGCTGGCGGCAGCATCCTGCCCTGCAACGTCACCAAGATCATGGCGAAGAACTGCGCGACCTGCCACGGCGCCACGCCGATCGGCGGTGCTCCGATGCCATTGGTCACGTTCGCGGACTTCCAAGCCCCCGGTAAGACCAACCCGGCGAAGAAGGTGCATGAGCTCGTCAAAGAGCGCATCCACGACATGGCGCGTCCGATGCCCCCCGTCAACGTCGCTCCAATGCCAGCCGAAGAGATCGCGGCGATGGACGCATGGTTCACCGGTGGCGCTCTCGCGGGCAGCGCAGCAGACGCGACGTGCGCGACCGAGCCCGGTGGCGCTCCGACGGTTGGTGAAGGCAACAAGGATGGCGGCATCGGCCGCATCGTGCCGCGCGAAGGCGAGACCTGCTACGACTTCAAGGTCCACGGCGCTCAGACAGCCGACGACACCAGCAAGTTCGCGATTCGTCCAGGCGAGCTCTACGAACAGTTCTACTACAAGGTGCCCTGGCCGGCGGATCAGGTCGCGACTGGTTACGCGACGATCGCCGACAACGCTCAGGTCCTTCACCACTGGCTCTTGTTCTCCACGAATGAGCCGCAGCCAGAAGGCGCGCACTTCGAGTCGCCGCTGCCAACCCTCATCGGCACAGACCCGATTCTGCTCGCTGGTTGGGCAGTCGGTGGTCCGAACCTGATCATGCCTGACGACGTCGGCATGGAGCTGCCCAATCCCGGCCGCACGATGAACGTGCAGTGGCACTTCTACAACTCGACCACCGGCATGCAGGAAGACGCGTCCTACGTGCAGATCTGCACCGTGGCGAAGTCGACCCGCGCGAACATCGGTGGCATCACCTGGATGGGCACCGAAGACCTCAACGGTAACGTCTGGGCCGGTGGCCCGGGTATGCCGGCCGGCAAGGAAAGCACGTTCACCACGACGTGCCGTCCAGGCAAGGGCGACATCCCAATCCACATCATGGGCTTCGAGCCGCACATGCACCGCATCGGCAAGAACATGAAGACCAGCGTGATCCGTGGCGGTCAGAAGTCGGTCATCTTCGACAAGCCGTTCGTGTTCGGCAGCGAGACGCACTACTTCGAAGAGTACGACCTCATGCCGGGCGACACGCTGGAAACCAGCTGCTCGTTCTTCAACGACAACGCCTTCGGCGTTCCGTTCGGCGAATCGACCGACACCGAGATGTGCTACCAGTTCACGTTCCACTACCCGGCTCACTCGATCACCAACGGCGCGTTCAGCCTGTTGGGCGTGACCGACACTTGCTGGTGATGCGTAAGCAGCGGGCCTGATACCAGGCTCGCTCCCCACACTCCCTCGGGGCTACGACTGTCGAAAGACAGTGGTGGCCCCGGTGGCTTTTAAGGCACCAAAGAAGTCAACTTCGGCAACTCGGCGTAGCTGCTCGGGAGGATTGCGCTGCAGACTGCGGTGCTGTCGGCTCACGGACACATTTGGGTTGGACCGACGAAAGGACCGGAGACGTTCCTCGGTCCAGGCTTTTCGCCCCGTGTGTTCTGAGTTTTGTTATCTCGTATCGCTGACGCGCCATGGCGTGGGTAGCGCGGAGGAGAAGTCATGAGCGCGTGCCCGAGCCGGAGCGATTCAAGGTCTAGATTGAGGTCCGCATGGAGCGTTGTGTACGCGCTGGGCCTCGTCGCGTGTGGTGGCGAGGACAAGGGCGCGGCCTCGAGTGAGTCGCCCGCTACCGAGACCGCAGGCAGCCCTACGGCTGCACCTGTGACACCGAAAGCGGGCGCGCAGGCTGAACCTGCAAAGGGCGGAGCTGGGGCTGCCGCTCCGAACAGCATGGGCCAAGCGGCGCGCGCAGGCTCGAATGCGCCGGCGGCGCAGGGCTCCGCGGGAAGCGCGGGCACTGCAAGCACCAGCAGCGCGGGCGCAGCTGCTGCGGCCGGGAGCGCAGGCATGGACAGCCCAGCGGCTGGCGCTGGCGGGGCGGCCGCTGGTGCAGCAGCTCCGGCAGCGGATTGCGATCGCGCCTGTCTAACAGGTTTCAGCGACTCCTATCTCGATGCTTTGATCGCCAAGGATGCGAGCAAGCTCAAGACGGCCGCTGCGGTGCGCTTCACCGAGAACGGCAAGGAGCTGAAGTTAACAGAGGGGCTGTGGGCGGTTGCGAGCGCACTCGGCTCATACCGTCAGGACTTTGCGGAGGTGCCAGCCGGGCAGACCGCGGGCTTTGTCTCGCTCGAAGACAGCGGCGGCGATGTGCTCTTGGCGTTCCGACTCAAAGTCGTGAACATGGAAGTCACCGAGATCGAGACGACGGTTTGCAGGAGCGGTGAAGCGTCGTTCTTCACGCCCAATGCGCTCATGCGCAATCCGTTGTTCGACGAGGAGGTCCCCGCTGACGCGCGCCTCACGCGCGACGAGCTCGCGGCGATCGTGGACACGTATTTCGCTGGCATCGAGAGCAGCGACGGCTCTGCCATTCCGTTCTCCGACACCGCGCGCCGCAATGAAAACGGCTCGAACACCGGCAGTGGTACGGGTCTCCAGAACGTCGCGATGTTTAGCTACATCGACAAGATCGAACGCCGCTATGTGCTCGTGGATGTCGAACGCGGCAACGCCCTACCCTGGGTGCTCTTCCAGATCCCCATGAGCCCATTCGGAGGCTCGCGCACGCTCCATCTCGCTGAAGCGTTCAAAGTGAGCGACGGCAAGATTCAAGATGTCCAGGCGATCATGGTCAACCAGCCCCTCGGCACTCCGGGGGGCTGGGAGTAACGCCGCTACACGTACTTCTTGAGCTCTAAGCGCGCGACCAGGCCGCGGTGAACTTCATCGGGGCCGTCGGCGATCCGTAGCGCGCGTGCGGATGCGAGCAGCATGTTCAGCTCGAAGTCGCACATGCCTTCGCCGCCGTGCACTTGGATCGCGGCGTCTACGACCATCTGTAATACGTTGGGCGCGATCACTTTGATCGCAGAGATCTCCGTCAACGCACCAAACGTGCCGTGCTTGTCGAGCGACCACGCCGCTTTGAGTGTGAGTAAGCGAGCCTGATCGATCGCCATGCGACAGTTGGCGATGATGTCGCGATTGCCACCGAGGTTCGCGATCGGCTTGCCAAACGCGACGCGCTTCGTCGCGCGTTGGCATAGGCGCTCGAGCGCGCGCTCTGCCATGCCGATGCAGCGCATGCAGTGATGAATGCGCCCGGGTCCGAGTCGGCCCTGCGCGATCTCGAAGCCGCGACCGGGCCCGAGCAGGAACGCGCTCTTCGGCAAGCGAACATTCTCGAACAAGATCTCCGCGTGTCCGTGCGGCTCGTCGAGGTGGCCAAACACGGGGAGCATCCGCAGGATCTTGATGCCCTTCGTGTCCATCGGAACGAGCACCATCGAGTGGCGCTGGTGGCGATCGGCATCGGGCAGCGTCACGCCCATGTACACGAGGAACTTGCAGCGTGGATCGCCCGCACCGGTGGTCCACCACTTCTGCCCGTTCAGCACGATCTCGTCGCCTTCGATCAGCGCGGTCGCCTGCATGTTGGTCGCGTCGCTGCTCGCGACGGCGGGCTCGGTCATCGCAAAACCGGAGCGGATTTCGCCCGCGAGCAGCGGCTTGAGCCAGCGCTCTTTCTGCTCTTCGGTGCCGTACTGCACGAGCACTTCAGCGTTGCCGCTGTCAGGCGCGTTGCAGTTGAACACCTCGGGCGCGATGAAGCTGCGACCGGTGAGCTCTGCGATCGGCGCGTAGTCGCGGTTGTCGAGACCCGCACCGTGCGCGGCATCCGGCATGTACAGGTTCCACAAGCCGAGCGCTTTGGCTTCGGCCTTGAGCTGCTCCATGATCGGCGGGATGCGCCACTGCTTGTAGTCCGACGAGTTGACCAGCTGCTGATGATAGAGCGCTTCGTTGGGCACGATGCGCTCGCGAATAAAGCGATCGACCTGCGCGATCAGCGCTTGCGCACGCGGCGAGTGTTCGAAATCCATACCGTCTCCAAAGGCTTGTTTTTTGGAGGACTGTACTGCAAGCGCCGTCGCGCGGCATCAGCCTGGCGAAACCAACCCGCAGAAGCCGGCGATGCAAACTTGTGTCTTATCGCAGCAGTCGCCCGCGGTGGTGCAGCGCTCCTCGAGCGCGGCGCACTCGGTCTTGCAGGCGCAGACACCATCGGTGCAGAAGCCGCAGCAACAGTCGACGCCGCTCTCACACATCGTGCCATTCTCGCGGCAGGGCTCCAGCGCAGCGAATGCGCGGATGTTGCCGGACTCGAGCTCCTGGCCCGGCAAGAAGAACGCGGGGTGGCTGGGATCGCTGCCCGGAGGCGCGTTGATGTCGAGCGCCGTCACCCAGATCTTTTTGCCTTCGGCGCGCAGCTCCGGAGGGTCTGCGATGAACAGGTTCCCGTAGTTGCGCTTGCTGGTGAAGAACACCCAGAAGTAACCGCCGGCCGCGATCGGGCTGACAGTCGGAATGTAGTTCTTGTGCGCGTCGCGCTCGCCGTACGGCAAGGTCACCTCGCCGCCCGGTCCGATACCGTTTGCAGCTGCCAGCGGCGCGACCTTGCCGCTGTCCACGTCCAGCCACATCAGGTCGGCAGGGTGCGGCGTGATGCCAACCGGCTGTTCTTGCGTGGCGAAGTCCGAGTTGTCGCCGAGCTGAAAGATCAGGCGCTTGCTGTGGCGGATCTCGAACTCGGTGGTGCGCTCGACCACGTCCGGCAAAAAGCCCGGCCAACTCGGATAACGGATCGGATCAGTGAAGGCTTGGCGTTGGTTGCTGAACTTCTTCGCCGTGTGATCGTAGTCCATGACCACCAGCGAGTGACCTGCCGGCGCACCGCTCGCATCCATTTGATTGAATACGATCATGGTTCCGTCGATCGAGAAGCTCGGCATGTACGCGTATTCGGCGATGCCTGAGCCGGGCAGCTCGGCGCCGGTGTTCGTGTCGAACAAGCGGCTCGGCTCGGGGCCGAACGTGCCGGGCACGTTGCCGGGTGGTGTTCCGGGCAACGCTGCGATCGGACCAGGTCCGAGGCGACCCGTCGTCAGATAGACAGAGCCGTCTGGATACAAGCCGGAGAAGCCCGCGCGCGACAGGTCGTTCTTGAGCGGCGGCGGATTGGTCTGGAGCCCAACGCTCGTGAGATCGTACGACGAGCTGAGATCTTCGTTGAGGCCGGGCTGCAGGTGCACCTCGGCCACCATGCGACTGCCGTCGGCACTCACAGAGTGACAACCGATGCAGTGCGTCGGTGCAGGTGCGGTCAAGAACACCGATGGCTCCGACTCACCGGGGATGACGCGCATGACCACGCCGCCGACTGCGCCTTGTTGATTGGCGAGCAGCGAGCCGTAGGTGTTGTAGTAGACGGCTGCTTTGAGCGACGCCAACGCGAACACCAGCTTGAATGCAGGCAAGCGCTGCGCGTTGCCGGATGAAGCCAGCACGATCTCGACGCTCAGCGGATCGGCTTTGCCCAAGCTCTGATCTGCCGCTTTGTCCCAGGCCGCTTGCGGCAGCGGGATATGGCTCAGCATGCTGCCGCTGAAGCAACCTTCGTAGTCGAACAACATCGAGCGCGCGCGCACGTACACGCTGTCGGCGGCGATGCTGTCCCACTGCACCTCTGGCGCCGGCAAGCCGCGCGGGAACACGGTGCCGTCGTACGGGTACAACACGCGAGCGCTCGCTTGAGGCAGATCAGTGCGGCGCAGCGTGGCGAGCAGCGCCGCGTCGACCTTGCCCTCGCAGTCGTTCATGGCTGCAGGCGTGCGCTCGCCTGTGGGCGCGAGCGGCGGCGGCGCCACGGTGCCCGGCATCGAGGGGGTCAGCACTGGCGATCCCGGCGTGGGAACGAGGCCCGGGGCAGTGTTGCCGCCGTTGCCGCCCTGAGCGGCAGGCGCGCCAGCGGCGCTACCGGAACCGGTCGGTCTGCGGCCGGGAGCGGCACTGTCGCCACCGGAGCATGCGCCGCTCAGTGCGGCAATCACGAAGATCTTGGACAGAAGGCGAAGCGGTCCCCGGGGCATACGCTCTCTGTGTGGATCGGTTCACAGGAATAGGCTCGCAGAAAGTGCGCAGCCCTCTGCCACGGGGCTGGGGACGCCGCTAGCAGCTGCAGGCCGCTGATGGCGGCGTAAGGCAGCACTGCTAGGTAGCCGAAGCGGACAGTTGCGGGCGGTGTTAGTTGGCGCCTTCGCCGCGGGCGAACTCGGCCAGTAGCCAGTGCTCGGCTTCCGCTGGGCTCTCGAAGATGCGCGCGTGGTAGGACTGCTTCAAGCTCCAGAAGCCAGCCATCACCTGAGCGCGTTCGGTCTCGGAGCTCACCACAACTGCCAGCGCGATCATGTGCGTGCGAATCGAGCTGTCGTTTCTGCTCGTCCATTCGGTCATGCGATCGCGACGAGACGCTGAAATGAAGACGCCGCGTACGTCGTACAAGACCGCGTACGGGCGTCGACGCGAGAACAGATGTTCGAGTGCGTGATAGAACTGAGTGAGCTCGCCGTCTTCCTCCGGACCGCTCGAGGGCGGTCGAATGGAGACAAAAGGCCAGCGCGTTAGATCGACTACCCAGCTCGTGTTGTGATCGCGCTCGTGCACCTGAACATAGCCATCATACCCAGTCAGGAGTGCTGTTGGTATGTTTGGCTAAGAACTAAAGCAACACACTGTTCGTTGTGGGCTGACCTTGCGCAGTGCGTTCGTTATCTCTGACAGTTTTATGCTTGGGTGGGACGAAAGTCATCGCGCGCTCGGCGAGCGCACAGATGGTGAGTGACGGGTTGACTCCGATATTCGCGGAGATGGCAGAGCCGTCGATCACATACAAGCCGTTGTACCCGTGTACGCGGTGCTGATGATCGATAACACCGAGCTCGCGCGTCGCTCCCATACAGCAACCGCCGAGCAAATGACCCGTCGTTGGTCTGTTGAACAATTGCTCGAAGAAAGGCGACCAAGCCACACCGCCTGCCTTCTCCGCGATGCGTTGGGCGAGCGCTGTGGCCTCTGGCATCGAAGCATCGGGCCTTTCGCCACCTTCCAAGCGCGTGCTCATCCAACCGAAGCGGTTGCGTACGAAGCGCAGCGTGCCCTCTGTCGAGCGCATGTACAGAAGGATCATCGTCGCGCGCGCCCAATCAGGTATCAGAAATGTACGCAACGTCATGATCGGGCGCATCACGAGCGCGACCATCATGCGAAGCAATAGCAAGAAGGCATTGCCGCCTGCGACGTGCGGCGTGATCGTCAGCAGACGAAACAGTCCCGAGCCTGCGCCCATGCGCACCATCTCGAGGTGCGAGTGATCGTCTGTCTGTAGGATCGAGTTGATCGCGATGCCCGAAGAATGATCGTGCTGACTACCGGGAACAGTCACACAAATCAGCGACTCGGAGTTGGTTCTGACTCCATGCCCCAAACGATCAGACAGTTGGGGCAATCCTTGCGCGTCCTGTTTGAGGCGTAAGAGCAAGGAGTTGGTGCCGAGCGCACCGCCGGAGAACACGACGTTGCTCGCTTCGAACACTTGCTCTGCGCGGCTCCAGTAGCTGCGGCCGACGCGCGCACGCACGCGATAGCCGCCCTCTTGCAGCGGCGCGACATGCAAGACCTCCGTGTCGGGCCGCAGCTCGAGGCCTTGTTGCTCAGCGAGGTAAAGATAGTTTTTGTCCAAGCTGTTCTTGGCGCCGTGACGACAGCCTGTCATGCACGAGCCGCAGCGTGTGCAACCTGTGCGCTCAGGCCCCGCTCCACCGAAGTACGGGTCGGGAACGGTCTTGCCCGGTGTGCCCATAAACACGCCGACGTGCGGCTTTTGAAACGCTTCCGGATTGCCGCGCTCAGCTGCAAGGCCTTTAAGCAGCTCGTCCGCGGGTGACAGAAAGTCGGACGGCGCTGCGCCGAGCATGCGTCTGGCAGTTTGATAATGCGGTGTCAGCTCGCGCTCCCAGTCTGCGAGCGCGCCCCAACTCGGACTTACAAAGAAGCCACGCTTTGGGATCGGCAATGTGTTCGCATACGTCAGTGAGCCGCCGCCGACACCTGCACCAGCGAGCACTTGCATGTGTGAAAACGGACGGACTTGAAAGATCCCGCGAAAGCCAAATGCGGGCGCCCACAGCCAACGCTTGAGATCCCAGTTCGTCTTGGGAAAGTCGTGCGCTTCACGCCGGCTGCCCTTCTCGAGCAGGAGCACGCGGTAGCCCTTCTCCGTGAGCCGCAGCGCAGTGACGCTGCCGCCGAAGCCCGATCCGATGATGATGTAATCGTACTGCTCGGTCTCGGGCACGCGCGCACCTCAAAGTGAAGTGATGCTTCATGCATCTGTGGCTGCTTGGTTTCAAGGCTCGCAGCCGCCGTCAGCGTCTGCCATGGCCGCCGAAGTCTCATGTTTTGGCTATGGCCTCACACAGCGCTGCTGGACACGCGTTGCCTGCGATGCGCTGCACTGATGTATGTACGAAGGTTTCCAGCCTGACCACCCTTGTCGGAGCATCAGCTGAAATACGCGGCAAACTCTCGCGCGCAGTCGCTTTTTGCAGTTTCAAGTACTGATCCGAACGGCCAGAATTGCATATGCTGCTGACGGGAACGCGAGGGAGTAGTGAATCAACAGTCCATCCCGTCAACAGAAAGCCTCGTCCTGCCGATCACGCCCGAGTCCACTCCGGACTCACGGGAACGTGAACGCGTCACAATATTGATCGCGACGGCAGTGCTGTATGCCGTTTTGTGCTGGGTGGTTTGGCCCAGTCTAGGCTTCCAGACGATCGGCCTCGGCGAGGAAGCCTCGATCGCTGCGCTGCGTCACATGTCGTTCGGCGGTGCACTGTCGCACCTGGACGCGAGCTGGTGGCGCCCCGGCGAGAACGTGATGCTCTGGCTGGTCGCACTCAGTCCATCGCTCCTGCCGTGGCGCATGGCGATGATGGCCTTGCTGCTGCTCACAACCGCTTACCTGCAATACGACGGAACAGTTCGCGGTCGCTCGCACCTCGACGGGTTCGGCGCGGCGGTGGCGTTCTCGCTGAACCCGACCACGCTGAGCGTGGTGTGTTGGTTCTCCGCGGCCAACATCAGCCTCTGCGCGGTCGGCCTGCTGGCTTACGTGGCATTCGCCCGCCGGGCGCTCGAGACAAAGGGATCTCCCGTAACGGATGCGTTGGGCGCAACGCTCGCGCTCTGCTTCGCACTTTCGTTCTACGAGCTCGCGCTGTTCGCGCCGCTGTTCGTGCTCTGCTACCAGCTCCTGCTCGCGCCGCGTCCACAGCGCAGTGCCAAGCTCTACTTGTATGGCGGCTCCGCACTGGGCGTGCTCGGGTATCTCGTCCTGCAGGCTGTGGTCGCCGACCTACCGCGTTTTTGGCAGGGCTCTTCGCCGCTCGGCTTGTTCACCAACTCGATGCGCTACGTGGTGCGGAACTTCTACCTGTGGTTCAACCCGTTCGAGACCTTCGGCGTGCTGATCCCAGATCAGCCTGCAGGCCATGCTTTCGAGAACCTGTTTGGCTTTGTGGTAGTCGGCGCTGGGTTCGGGCTCGCCTGGTATCTCCGCAAGCGTGACCCGCTGACAGCGCTGAGCGGGCTGTGGTTCATCATCTTCCTCGCGCCCGTCGGGACGTTCCTGCACTTCGAGGGCTCGCCGGTCGCCGAACAACACCTGTACATCCCGATCCTCGGCGTCGCGTTGGGAGGGACGCGCTTGTTCACGCGCTTCCTCGAGGGTTTGGTTCTGCGCATCCGGAACAACTCAGCGCGTGTGGCGTTCGAGCTGACGTTCTCGTTGTTCTTGCTCTGGTCGCTCGCGCCGCTCGTGGCCGAGTGCAAGCGCACGGTCGAGCACTGGGGCGATACGCGCGAGCTCTACCTGACGACGCTGCAGAACTATCCGAGCAGCACAGGGGCGCTCGATCACTTGACTGAAGTGCTGAGCGCACAGCCCACGCAGCTGGTGGCGGCGCCCCAGCAAAGCAAGCCTGAGTGGAAGAAGTTCATCGACGCGTTCTTGTTGTGCCCGAACCCGCGGCCTGCGAGCCAGTTGCTCGCGGAGGGTCAGACGCTGCTGAAGGAAGAGCGCTACGCCGATGCGAGCAGCGCATTGGCGCGCGCGTTTGCGACCAGCGCGTCCGCGCGCGAGCAGCTCGATGCTGGCAAGGAACTGGTCCATGCGCTTTCGCGTACCTCGCTGAGCAGTCGCACCCCCGCACTCGTAGATCGATTGCGCCAAGATCACCCCGATGAGGCGGCAGAGTTAGACGGCCTCTAAAGCACTAAACGCAACGTGAAACCAGCAGCGAACGCACGTGGACGATAGACGTGGATGTGAGCGTACCCGTGAGCGTGAACGTGGTTTTGTTAGGGTTGTTCTAGGCTGTTGCTTTTTGGGAGCAGCGGAGGCGGAGGATAGAACCCTTCGATGGTGTGCTCGCCGTCTGGGTGCTTCACGAACTTCGGGCAGAACTCTTCGCCGCGCGGGACGATGTTCGACAATATTGCGAAGTACTCGAACAGCCCGGACATGCCTTCGCGCTGGCTCTGGCTGCCGATCTCAGAGCCGCGGAACAGCGCGATGTGCAGCATCAGCTGCTCGTAGCGCAACAGCGCTTGGCCCCAGATCTGCCTGGCGTCGGTCGAGCGTGCGAAGCGCTCGACGATGCTGCCTGGATCTTGCAACACGGCTTCTACGGCTTCGCGCCCATCGAGCACGACCTCTTGCAGCAGCATGTGATAGCGATAGTTGCTCATCGGCGGCAGCGACGGCTCTAGCTGGCCAAAGCGATGATGCTCGGTGCGCTTGCGCAACAGCCACCCGTACCGCTCGAGGATGCGCTCCATCCGGATTAGCGAGCGCGCATCGAAGCGCGTGCGTAGCGCGTCTGCTCGCTCGTGCAACACCGTAAAGTCGCCGCGCTGCTCGTTCAGCAGCGGCACAAGCTCGTTCCAGAAACGATCGAGCTCAGCACGCGTGAGATCGCTTTCGGCGATCACAGCCTGATCGAGCGGCATGCCTGAGCGATAGGCCTTCACCAGCTGTTGCAGCGGAACCGTGCGGTCGCGCCAGCGCAAGAGATCGGCGTGAAACAGCTCGGGCTCGGGCAACCAATCGCGGCGCGGCTCGTTGTCCAACGTACGCGCGCCGTACAGCGTGCCGAAGCGGCGTACGTGCCACCAGTGACCGGTGGCTCGCAGCTCCGCGAGGCGGGTGGGCGTCATACCGAGCACGCCTATGCGGATCATCTTCGGTGGGTGATCCGGAAATGGATTGTGCCCCAGCATATCCAAGAGCGTGTGGTCCTGCCGCAAGATGCGCTGCATGCACACCTCCAACATCGGCACGCGCATGTTGCTGGTGTACGGATTGGCGATCGGGAACAGCGCGCCGAACATGCTACTCGCGTCGATGCCCATCGTGACGTAGTACGTGTATTGGTCCCAGCGCGCGTGATAGGGCGCGATCATGGGCGGGCGCGAGTGCGGAAACGTCGGCATGTACTTATAGCCGTACTGCTTCCAGGTCACGCCATCGTCGCTGCCTTCGAACACGGGCACCAAGCGGATTGGCGCCAGCGCACTCGGCGGAAACACACCGTAGCCATTGATGATGCGAAACGGCTCGATCCAGCGCACCGGCGTGAGCCAGCGCAGCACGCGCTTGATCTTGGGGATCCAGCTGTCGGGCACCTGCAGAATGTCCACGGGCCAATGCAGCCACGTGCGCATGAACCACGAGTTGTTAGGCAAATACAGCACTGACACTGGGAACATCAGCGCCATGGTCAAGTGCACAGCGAGGTCCGGCCACTGACCGAGCTGACTGACCCACGGTTCGCTGGCCAGATCGAAGATGCTGGCTTGCGTGTCGAGCAGCGACAGCGCGAGCATGATGTAGCCGATGTTGAAGAAGCCCCAGTTGCCCGTCAGGTGAATGCCCAACATCAAGCCGCTCATCAGGACGAACGACACGATGCGCAGCGGTCCGGTGAAGAAACCGAGAAACGGCGCAATGACTTCAGCCACGAACATGAAAGCCAACATCACGCGCAGCGCGCGCGCAGGCAGGTGATGCGCGGCCCAGCCGAACGGCGTGGGCAGCGGCATCCACACGAGAAAACCGCGCAGGTACAGAAGGTCTTCTTTGCGCGCCCCGAGGAACTTCTCTTTGCCGAAGCCCCACATCAAGCGGATCACCAGCCAGCGCGTCATGAACGCGACCGAGGGCAGCGGCAGCGCGCTCGCGTACCAGTTGGGCAGCGTTTCGATGGCGGGCATGAACAACGCTAGGAAACCCACCTCCTGCAGCATGGTGTCCCACGGGAAGATCAGCGCGCGTGGCTCGAGCGACAGCCACAACACCCAAGCCAAGAACATCGCATAGAAAGCGTACGGGCCGCCGTAGACCGCGCCGATGCCACACAACACACCGATCCAAGGAATCGTACGCAACGTGAGATCGCTCGCGTTGAGCCACAACAGCGTGGGGAACAGCGTGAAACGACGCAGACCGGGGATGTCGCGGCGGATGCGCGTGTACACCTCGGAGAGCGGCCAATTGTTCGCGCCGCCTGGCATCACGTGATGTTGATTGATCAGCGCGCCGAACCCGATGATGTAGAGCAAACCTACAAAGCGCGGAATGAGCCCCCATACGAGCTCCGGGGGCAAGCCGGACCATGACATCACTGCATCTCCTACGGGTTATTGGTCGCTAAGATCTGAAACGGCGACACCGCTTCGATCACATTGTCAGATCCGACCGCGGGCGGTTTGAATTGGTAGAGTCGCGCATCGTCCTGGATGAACACGCACAACTTCGGATCATCCAGCGTTCGTGCGAACTCGAACTCGATCTCTGTCGGTCCCGCCGCGCTAACTTGTTTGACGTGCACGCTGTAGTCTTCATGCTCGCGCGTCATGTCGGCGCGGAAGACCTCGCCGCTGCCGGGCGGGATCGCCATCTCTCCGACCAGCGGTCCACCGCTGGACAACAGAGTCAAGCGCGCAGGGCCCGTGCGCGTGATGCGAATGCGCTCCGCGCCGATCGGGCTCATAGTCAGTTGCCTGTAGTGCTCGGCCTGCAGCTTGTCCTTCAACCAGTACCGCGCATACCACGCGACTGCGCCGAGCTGACTGGCATCTACCATGTAGACATCGGCGTTAGGTGCACACGACACTTGACTGTCAGGCAGCGACTTCTCGCCCACTTGATCGAGTGTAAAGAGCACGAAGAACCACGCGAAGTGCGCGCCCGGGTTCCCGACGAACGCACCCGCCGCGAGCGTGCGCCGCGCGAGCATGCCCCAGCGCCGCCGTCGGCTGCCGAGCACGCCGAGCAGCGAGTCGCTCGACAATAAGAACGTGGCGATCAGCGCGTTGGCAGGAAATGCCGCGATGGTGAGCGCCCTGCCCCCCGCCATGCCGCTCAGCGCAGGTGCCAAGCTGAGCAGCGCGCCGAGGCCGAGCCATCGCAGCGACGAAAGCGCGGGATCTTGCAGCGCAGGCCACAAGCGCAAGAGCGCGATCACAAACATCGCAGCGCCGTACGCGCACACCACAACCAGGATCCAAAGCAAGTTTGGATAGACCCACAGGTCCGAAGGCAAACCCAATACTTGATCGCCGCTCAGCGCAAGCAAGCGCTCCGGGAGCGCGCGCAAGAACGTCCAAGGGTCGCCTGATGCGTTCAAATACAGCGGATACTTCGGCGCGCCGAAGCCGAGCCGCGCGTGCGTGGAGACATACGCGAGCCCGCAAAACCCGTAGAACACGATGCGCCCGAGCGCGCCGCGCCGCAGCTTGTTCTGCCCATCGCGCGCGATCCATTCGCGCGCGACCAGGAACCCGAACACGCCGAGCACCATCTCACTCGAAAGTAAGCCGAGCGCGATCAAAACCCCGCCCAGCAGCTCGCGTGCGATGCGCGCGCCCGTGCGACTGTTCACCGGGTCGCGGCTCACGAGGCAGTGGTACAGGCCCGCGATCCCAAAGCAACCACCGACCAGCGCATGGCGCGACGCGATCCAGCCCACAGTCATCGCGAGCGCGCCCGAGAGCGCTGTGAGTAACAGCGACAAGTTCACGATGCGCACAGGCAAGTAGCGCAGCAGGATCGCGCGCCACACGCACCACAGCGCGAAGAACCAGGCGATCGAGTGCAAATGCGGCAGCACCGGCCAGCGCCACAAAAACGTGTGGTCGAGCCACAAACTGAAGCTGCTGATCGGCCGCAAGAAACACAGGCTAGACTGCGGATCGTCCCACCAGCTCAAGATCGCCGGATCGATCCCCCGCCCCGGTCCCGGGCTGAAGCAATACAGATCATCCCAGGCGCGCGTGCTCGAATCGTACGTGCCGCGCACCATCGACTGCTGCTGCAGGTCGTCGAGCACGTAACCGGTGAACACGGCCGGCAATGCAGCCAGGAGCGGCACGACCCAGAGCCAGCGTGTGACCCAAGGCGCGTCGAGCGCGCCGCGCGCCGTCACAAGTCCAGCGCCTCGGCTGTGCTCGGCATCCCCGTCGAGATGATCGGTGCAGCTTCGGCGCTGTCCCAAGGCAGCTCGGGCCACCACCGTTCGTTCGGAAGCGCGAGGCCTGGCTCGAAGCTCTCGCCGAGCCGCGGCGTCGCCACGAGCACGTTGCGCTCTTTGGCAGCGGCAAGCACGCGCTCGACGGGCTCGGTCCAGCCGTGCATCGCCAAGTCGAACAAGCCCCAGTGCACAGGCATCATCACTTGTCCTTGCAACATGCGGTGCGCTTGCACGGCCTGCTCAGGACCCAAGTGAATGTCAGCCCAGTAACGATTGTAGCCGCCCGCTTCGATCAACGTGAGATCGAACGGACCGTACTGCTCGCCGATGTCGCGCAAGCCCGGGAACATGGCCGTGTCGCCGCTGTAGAACACGCGGTGCTCGTTGCCGATGATCGCGAAGCTCGCCCAGAGCGTGTGCTCGAGATCGAACACACCACGACCGGAGTAGTGACGCGCGGGCGTCGCGGCGATGCGCAGGCCCGCGACGTCGGCTTCTTCCCACCAGTCCAGCTCGACGATGCGCTCGGGCGCGAGGCCCCAGGCTTCGAGGTGCGCGCCCACACCGAGCGGCACGACGAACACCGCGCGCGCTTGCGCTTCGAGCTGCAAGAGCTGACGGATCGTCGGGTAGTCGAGGTGATCGTAGTGGTCGTGCGAGATCAGCACGATGTCGAGCTCAGGCATGTCCGCCGCGTTGAGCGGCATCGGAAAGAAGCGCCGCTGGCCCATCATGCCGTTGACGCCCGCTGAGCCGGAGAACACCGGATCGATCAGCACACGTGCACCGTCGATCTCCACGAGCGTCGTCGAGTGCCCGATCCATGTGGCACGCAAACCCGTGCTCGGCGCGCTGGCGAAGCTGGCTTGCGCCACGCTCACCATCGGCACCGACTCGGTCGGCACACGGTACTTGCTGCCAGCGAACATCCAATCGCGGATGGCGCCCCAACCGATCTGCTGGCGCAGATACGTGTATACGCTTGCGCCACCGCGCGGAACCACATCGTCGAAGTGGTTGTTCCGCCACTGGGGCGACTGTTGCATGCGAACGAGGCGTTCACCTCGTGCACGAGCTCCCATCGCGGACATGACCATGGCTATTGCATCCTCAGATTCCTAAGGCTCATTCAACGCAGTGAGCAGCTTCGGCTCAGCCTGCGATTGCCGATACGCGCTCGCGACGCGATTGATCTGCCACGGCCCCAGGGTCTTCGCACGTTGCTGGTCCGCAGCGTGGAAAGTGAAAGTCGTGTGGAGCATGGCGTGCGCGATATTGAGCGTGGAGACGGTAAGTAAGGGAATTGCTCTAAAGTACAGCCGCTCCGCGGTGACATCCCCACGCGTGGGACGCTCGCGCTTGACCACGGAGTGGATGAACGTGGGCCGGTAGATCAGCAGCCGCGCGAGCCCGAGGTCGATCAGGGCTTGCTCTGCTTCGCCCTTCACGCGCCCCCACATCACCGGCGAAAGGCCGATGCGCGATGCGCCGAGGCCGCTCAGGAAGTGGAACGTCGCGTCCGGGCTGGCTTGCTTGAGCACGGTCGCGGAAGCCACAGTGAAATCGCGGGTGACGCGCCGATAGCCAGCCTTTTTCGGCTCGTGCAACTGGGACACGCCCAAGCACCAATATGCCACGTCGATGTTCCGCATGTCCTCGATGTGCTTCTGCATATCAAGGAAGTCTTCGACCAGCACCTCGGTCACGCGTGCGCGTTGGCGCTCGTCGAGCTGCAGCGGTCGGCGCGTAAACGCGACGATCTCACCGATGCGCCGCTCTCTGTCTTCAAGGCACTGGCGCAATACCTCGGCGCCAGTGGCGCCGCTGGCGCCCCACACTGCCGCTCTGAGCGGCAGTCCGAGATTGCGTGCCCGCACTGGATTGCGGTCAGTCACGCCAGCCTCTGGGCTCACAGTTGGCGGAATTTCCATGACGCTGTGGCGCTTTACCATTTGGAATACCTCCGGACAAGTCGAACGAAAGAAGCCTCATTGTGGGGACAGCTCTAGTACGACATGGTCACTTCTTTCGTGATGCATCGCGCAGGGCCCAGGGTTCACAGTGCCCGCGGGCGACGAAGGAATGGCGAATCCCCTTTCGAGGAGCACGCGGGCGCTGTGGACCCCGGGAACAAGCGAGGCGCGCGAAAGAAGTGATCATGTCGTACTACGGGGCAAACGTGACCGCCGCGCGACCATGCAGTCACAGCGCGTCGCGGCTTGACTAAGGACATGCTGGTCAACGCGCGGCACGGATTCTATGTTGGGGCCATGCAAGCGGATTCCGCCCCGCCGTCTCAGCTGAGTCAGAAGCCAGCGCCGCTGTGGGCTGCACAGATGCGTCGCGCGAACAACTGGTTGCTCTACGACCTGGGCGGTGGCCCGCGGCCGCTCAAGTTCGCCTGGTTGGTCGACGCACAAAAGGCGCTCACGCTGCCCGTGCTCGCGCTCTGCATGTTCTTCTACAGCGACAAGACGCCGCAAGCGACGTCGACGGCTGCGTATGTGTACCTCGGGTTGCATGGCGCTTACGGGCTCGTATGGCTGCTGAAAGCCGTGACGTTTCCCGATCCCAACTGGCAGGTGTTTATCACTTTGCCGAGCACCGGCGTCGTGATGGTGAGCCTCGGTCTGTATTGGGGCGTCGGCTGGCTGCTGATATCAGGCACGTCGCAGCCTGCGTATCCGCTGCCCGAGCCCGTGTGGTTCACGCTGTGCATCGTGATCTGCACGTTGGGCGTGGCGATCATGCTCGCCGCCGACGCACAGAAGTTCTTCACCTTGAAGGTGAAGCGCGGCCTGATCACGGACGGGATGTTTCGCTACATCCGGCATCCCAACTACCTCGGTGAGATGCTGATCTATCTCGCGCTCGCCCTGATGGCGTGGCACTGGTTTCCCGTGCTGCTCCTGGCATTCGTGTGGTGCCAGTTGTTCGCAGTCAACATGGTGATGAAAGAAGCCAGCATGTCGCGCTACCCCGAGTGGCACGCGTACAAGCAGCGGACGTACTGGCTTCTGCCTGGTCTGTTTTAGCGCGCGATCGACCAGAGCAAGCCCTGGCTGTGACCGGTGAAGTAGACGATGCCGCAGATCACGAGCCAGGCGATGCCGTAGACGAGCTTCACGCGCGTCCAATAGGCTTCCTGCTCGTTGATCCGGAACGGCACGACCAACGCAGCGGCCGTGATCAACGCCGCGAGCGGATGCAGCACCAAGAGCGCGTACACAGTGCTGGACACCATGAGAAAGCGCGTCAACAACAGCGTGCGCTTTTGACCGAGCACGACGCCTGTCGTGCGCAAGCCTTCGAGTGCGTCGGCGTCTGCGTCGCGCATCACTTGGATGCACTCGAACACGCCGGAGAACAGACCGAGCTGCAGCGCGAGCGCGCCACCGAGCCCGACCATCTGCGCGAGCGGCACGCCGCATAGCGGCATGGTCACGCCCCACACGATCATCGCCATCACATCTGCGATGGGCTGACGCTTGAGCTGTGCCGAATACCACAGGCACACGCCACCGCCGGCCAGCAGCGGCACGAGCAGGCCGTGATCGAACAAGAACGCGGCGGTCGCGAGCAGCGCTAACAGCGTGAGCTGTGCAAGCAGCGCGGCACGCATATTGTCGTGCAAGAAACGGGACTTCTCGTTGTCCTTGTTGCCCGATTGCAGATCGACAGCGACGTCGATGTAATCGTTGTTCAAGTAGACGAGGACGTTGAGCACCATGGCAAACGCCGCTCGCCAGATCACAGAGCCGATCGGCAAGCCGAGTGAAAACGCGATCGAGGTCGCTGCAGCGAGATTGGCCATCTCGAGCTTACGCAGGCGAAAGATCAGGACATCGCTGACGATCTTGAACGCAGCGCCAACGATGTTGGTCTGCAAAGATTCAGCGGGTGACAACCTGTTCATCGTAACTCCGTTCGGTTCCCCAGGTTCCCAGTAGCTTCAGCAGTATTCTTATCTAATCGATGAAAAAAGCCGCGCGTTTGACTGGTTGTCGACTACGAACGCGCGCCGAAAACGCTTGCGAGCGTAACACACGGCCATCCACAGGCGCAAAGGCTCGTGGGATAACTGTCATAACAGCGAACATGCTTCAGCCACTTGTGCAGCAGAATGCAGGTGTGTCATCACAGAAACGAAATCAGCGCGCTGGCCTTCACAGCTACAATCGCACGCAAACTATCAATCTCATTGACCAGTGTGCGGATTTCGCCGTACATGCTCGCGGGGCGCGACGGGTCGAGGTGTCCTGTTTTGGCGAATGCGCACATCTCGCAACGACGGATTTGCTCGGTGAGGTGCGCGCGTGACAGTTGAGACAGCTTCGAATCTCGAGCCAGCGAGCCCCGATCAGCAGCAGCGCACAGCGGCAGCGTCGAGCTCGGACCTGACAGCGCGTCTTACGCGGCTCATCCAGCATCGACGCTTTCCGTGGATCGTGGTGGCGCTCGGCGTTGGCTTGACCGCGCCCAGCTTGTTCATCGGCTTCCATCTAGACGACTTCATCGGGCGCTTCATTTTTTCCGATGCGCCGGGTGCAGAGCGACTGTTCCGCATCTATTCCGGCGGCTACGGCGCAGCCAACGGCAACCCGGTCGATGCGGCCTGGATGATGGAAGAAGGTTTCGCGCCTTGGTGGATGGATCCCGAGGTGTTGCTGTCTTTCTACCGACCGCTCAGCCTCGCGACGCATTTGTTCGATGGTGCGCTCTGGCCTAACAGCGCGTTTCTCTGGCATTTGCACAGCTTGCTCTGGTTCGGCGCGCTGCTCTGGTGCGCCACGCTAACGTACCGCAGCTTGCAAGGTCCGCTGATTGGCGGGCTCGCGGCGCTCTTGTTCGCGGTGGACCACACGCACGCGCTGCCGGTCGCTTTTGCCACGAACCGCTACGCGATGATCGCTACGGCGCTGTGCATGCTGACCTTGCATCAGCATCACACGAGCGCACGCGGATCGCTGCGCGCGGCGTGGATCGCGCCGTTGTGTTACGGATTGGCGCTGTTTTCTGGCGAGTCGAGCGCGGCCGTCGTCGGCTACTTGTTTTGCTACGCGCTGTTTCTCGACGAACGCGCGGTGCGTACGCGGGTATTGTCGCTCGCGCCGTACTTCGGCGTCAGCGTGATCTGGCGCGTGGTCTACACGGCGCTCGGCCACGGCGCGCGCTACTCAGACTTGTACATCGACCCCGCGCGCGAGCCTGTGCGCTTCGCGCTCGCAGCACTGCAGCGCATTCCATCCTTGCTCCTCGGGCAGTGGTTCATGCCGCCCGCGGAAACATTCACGCTGGTCGACGAGACGCAGGCCGCGCTGCTCGTCGCGTTTGCTTGGGTGTTCACGATCGCGTTGGCGATCGCGCTCTGGCCGCTCCTGCGCCGCGACAAAGTGGCGCGCTTTTGGGCGGGCGGCATGGTGCTGTCGATCGTCCCGATGTGCTCGGGCGAGCCGAACAACCGCATGTTGTTCGTAGCGAGCATCGGTGCGGCAGGCCTCTTGGCGTGCTGGTGGGACGCCTACGCGGGCGTGATCAAGCGCGCGCTCGGCAGCTATTCGCTGCGCTTTGCTCGATTCATGGTGGTGTGCCACCTGCTGATTTCGCCGTGGCTGATGCCGGCGAACGCGGTCGGCATGGTGTTCTACAACGCGCTCGAGCACTCGTTCGACGACGTGGGCGAAGAAGCCGTGGGGCGCGATGCGGTATTCGTCACGTCGCCGGATTACTTCGCTGTGCGCCTGATGAAGATGACCAAAGCGGTCGATCAGGCGCCTAGCCCGGCGAAGTTCCGGGGGCTCTCGTACGGACCTGAGCAGGTCACTGTGGAGCGCACCGCAGAAAAGACGATGGTGCTGACGTACGCAGGCGGCGCGATGCACGAGCCCGCGGTGACCAAGCAGGCGCTCGAGTTGTACCGCACGATCAAGAAGCCCATGCATGCGGGCGACGCGGTGCAGCTCGAAGGGCTTGCGATCGAAGTGCTCGAGGTGACCAAGGATGGTCGGCCGCTGCGTGTGCGCTTCGACTTCGCTGAGCCGCTGGGCTCGGAGCGCTACCGCTTCTACCACTGGGTAGACAACGGCTTCCGCGCGCTCGAGCTGCCCGCGGTCGGTGAGACAAAAGTCCTACCGCGCGCAACTCTCGAGCCCGGCTTCGGCTGAGCTCGCGCGAAAGAGAGATTCATCGCCTAAGACGCCATAACGAGCGCCGAAGAACGCCAAAAAAGAACGAGGATCAGGGGTTTAAACCCCTGATTTCTCTTGGCGTCTGCGGCGTCCCCTGTCGAGCGCTAAGACGTTCCTCGGCGGTTCAAACTCTGACTCCTACTCGTAGTGCAGCGCTTCGACGGCGTCGATGCGGTCAGCGGAGCGCATGGGGAGCCAGACCGAGATGAACGTCACGATCTGGGCCGCGACGAAAATCTGCAGGATCACCCACGGCGACATCTGCCAGCTCATGTTCCAGCCTACTTGAAAGCGCATCAGCTCTTTCACGATATACGCCGAGAACGCTGTGCCGAAGACCACGCCGACCAACGTCGATGCCAGGCCGATCAGCGCGCCCTCCGTGATCAACATGTTGGAGACCTGCGAGCTGTCCGCGCCGATCGCCTTGAGCATGCCGATCTCCGTGCGTCGATCCATCACGGTCACGAGCAACGTGTTGATGATGCCGAGGATGGCCACGATGATCGCGACGAATTCAGTCGCGCGCGTGAGCGAGAAGGTGCGGTCGATCGCGCCGAATACTTCCTGCTTGTACTGACCGTTGCTGAGCACGATCAGGCGGAAGCGCTTGCCGATGTCGCTCGTGATCAGGTCGCGCACCGCTTGGAAGCTGGTGCCCTTCTTCAAGTACAGCCCGAACGAATCGACCAAGTGGTCGTTCCAGATCTCGCGGTACACCTTGTGATCGGTGAGCAGGATGCCGCTGTCGGCGGAGAAGTCGACGTAGATCATGACGATCTCGAAGTCGTGCGGACCGGTCGGCGTCTGAAGGGTGAGCGTGTCGCCGAGCTTCTTGTCCTTGAACGAGCGCATGAACGTCTCGCTCGCGCCGATGCCCTTGCCGCCCTTGATCAGCGGCAGCGCGTGCTTGAGGTCGCCCTCGACGATCGGGATCAAGTCGTTGCTGCCGCGGTGCTCGAGATCGTACACCGCGAGGTGGAAGGGCACGCCGTTCAGCGACTGCTGCTTGAGGCGATACGGCTCCACGTGCGCCACGCCCGGCAGCGCGGCGAGCTCGGGGAGTAAGCTCTCGGGCAGCGGATGCTCCACGGTTACCTTGCCGCTCTTACCCACGTAGACAAACACGTCAGCACGCGCTGCGCGCGCGAACCACTGCGACGTGCTGTGCTTCATCGAGTCGACGAACGCATCCGCGTTCACGACGTTCGCCAAGCTGATGCCCAGCGCTGAAATCGCGACGGCGTTGCGGCCAGCATTCCGGATGAAACCGACGCTGCCCAACATGACGGCTGGGTTACGGCGCCCGAACAAGCGACGCACCAAGCTGCCCACGAACAACGCGACTGCGGGCGACATGAACATCATCGCAAACGCACCCACGCCCGCCACAGCGTAACCGAGCAGGTAGTTCTCCTTGATGTGCGCGATGACAGCTACGCCGCCCGCGAAAACAAGCGTGATCGCGCTCACGCGCAGCGACGTCGTGAGCGAGGAGATGCCGATGCCAGCGGCATCCTTGTGCCGCCGCATCGCCGAGGCTGGCTCGGTGGTCGCCGCTTGCCGCGCGGGGAAGAATGCAGCCACAAAGGCTACTGCCACACCGAGTGTGACCGCCGCGATCAGCCCCTTGGGATCGACCACCAACTCTTCGGTGACGGCCGGCATGTTGAGCACGACCACGTTTCCGCCCAGCGCCTTGAGCACCATGTTGGCGAGAAACAGCCCGAAACCTACACCGAGCACTGCGCCCACAGCACCGAGCGCCAGACCTTCACCCACGAACAGCAACAGGATCTGTGCGCGCGTCGTGCCGAGCGCACGCAAAATGCCGATCTCGCGGCGACGTTGCGCCACAGCGATCGCGAGCGCGTTGTAGACGATGAAGCCGCCCACGAACATCGCGACCAGACCCGCGAGCGACAAGCCGAGCCGGAAGCCCGCCGTCAAACGCTCCGCTTCCTCGGTGCGCCGTTGGGGCCGATTCACCGGCGCTTTTTGCTCGATCGCCGTCTCGATGCGCTGCTGCAAAGCAGCTACATCGACGTCCGGCCCGGGCACCACATCGATGTGATCGAAGCGCTTGCCGCGCTCGAACGCGATCTGCGCTGCGTAGACGTCCATCAGCAACAGGTCGCCGCCGAACACGTTGGCGGGACCGCGCGCAGCGAGCGTGCCGCGCACCGTGTACTCGTGCTTGCCTGCGATGGTCGACAGCTGCAGCGTGTCGCCCTCTTTCAGGTTGTGCTTCTTCGCGAACTTCTGCGTGACGATCACCGAACGTGCGTCGTTCAAGAACGCGATGTCGTCCTCGATCTTGACGTCGTCCGCCGTCACCTCGTAGTCGCGCACGTTGCTGTCAGACAGCGTATCGATACCCATCACGGTGAGCTGAGTATCCGTGCGCTCGTCGTGTGCCGTCTCTTGGATCACAGGCACCGCGGCGAGCACTCCGGGCACCGCACGCACCACTTCGAGCAGCTCTTCCGCGACACCGCTCGAGCCACCGATCGTCAGCGCAGTCTTGCCCGCGACGTTGTCAATGGTGGAGCGGAACGAGCCCATCACCGAGCTGTTCACTACGTCGATCGCAAACACGACCGAGACGCCCAGCAAAATGCCGAACAATGTCAGAAGTGTACGTACGGGCGCCGCGCGCAAGTAACGGAGTGAAATCAGTCTGAGCAAGTGACGCATTGAAATCTCACTGTGGGGCGCCCAGGTCGTCGCGTTGGACAGGCCGATCAGCCTGATCCACGCGTGATGCCTGTGCCACCGCCTTCATCTGGCGCACCCTAGTGGAGCGCGCCTGCTTCGCAAATAGGCATTCCACGCAGTCCTGCCACGAGGTCCGCGCCTCGGGATGGGAAACCTGCTACCGCGTGTTTGTGCATTATTGTTGGTTCCGAAACGGATCCCAGCACCGCGCGCATTCACCCATCTGAAGGTTCCCTATCTAGTCGACCTTCAGGGTGCAAAGGCGTGGTTCGGTGGTACAGGGCGCCGAAAAACATCGATAAACGGGTGGTTTAGCGCGTTGACCCCGGATGGTCCCGGGTACAAAGCGCGGCCAAAGGGCAGAACTTCGACGAGCGAGGCGGTTCGTGGACTTACATAAGCGGGAACAATTCATGTTCGGGGATCGATGGTTGGCAACACAATGGCCGGCTAGTGCCAGGTCATCGCTGCAGTGGCTCACTGCAGCAGTAATGCTGGCATCTGGTCTGTTTTTATCAGCCTGTGATTCGTCCGAGCCGCGCAGCGGCGAAGAGGAATATGAAGAGGACGCCTCGACCGGTGGCAAAGCGAACGCCAGCACCGGCTCCAAAAAAGACGCTGGCTCCTCCGATAATGGCGACGCCTCTTCGGGTACCGCTACCGGAAACGCCCAACAAGGCGCGAAGTGCGGCGACAAGACCTGTGATGAGCTGGCCGCCTGTAAAGACGATAAGTGCGCCTGTCCCGAAGGTTACGAGGACGTAAAGGGCGACGGCACCGAGTGCAAAGACATCGACGAATGTAAAGAGCGCACAGCAGAGTGCTCACGCGGCTCGACCTGTAAGAACGAGCCGGGCAGCTACAAGTGCGAATGCGGTGGCCCCGCTTACGAGCAAGACGGCGACGAGTGCAAGTGCGCCGAAGGTTACGAGCGCAATGACGATGGCTTCTGCGCCGGCGACGATGGCAAGGCGTGCGAAGACGGCATCGATTGCAAAGCCGGCAACTGCGAAGGCAAGATCTGCTGCGCGGTGAGCTGCGGCGAGCCGGGCGAATGCCAAGTGACCGATGGGGCCAAGTGCAGCGAAGATGGTAAGAGCTGCATCTATCCGCGTGCAGAGGATGGTGCGACCTGCGACGACAGCAAGGCGTGCACGAAGGACGGCACCTGCAAAGAAGGCAAGTGTCAAGAGAGCAAGGACGCGACCAACTGCAACGACGGCAACCCTTGCACCGACGACAGCTGCGAAGAGCCCACCGGCTGCCGCAACGCGAACAACACGGCGACTTGTGACGACGGCACGTCGTGCACGAGCGAAGACAAGTGCAGCGCCGGTCAATGCAAGGGCACCGATAAGGACTGCACCGCGTCAGCAGACGTGTGCAACGTCGGCGCTTGCAACCGCGAGTCTGGTGAATGCGTCAAAGAGCCGCGCACGACCAGCGTGACCTGCGACGACAGCAACAGCTGCACCAGCAACGACAGCTGCCAGAACGGCACATGCACCGGTGCAAGCGCGTGCGGCACGAACTCCACCAGCTGCGAGGCGGGTGCTGACGGCGAGCCGAACATGTGCACATGCTCGAACGACTTCGTCAGCTACGAAGGCCGTTGTGTGCCGATGAACGACGAGTGCCAGGTCGAGAATCCGTGCTCGGCCGACGCGGATTGCAGCGATCCCAGCAGCACGGATGGCGACCTCACTTGCACATGCAAGCCTGGTTTCTCCGGCAACGGCGTGGATTGCGTCGCGACGGATCCTTGCGCGGCGAACCCGTGCGGCACGGGCGGCACGTGCTCAAACACCGGCGACGGCAAGTACAGCTGCGAATGCTCGGGCGGTACGCGCGAGGTCGGCGGCAAGTGCGGTTGTGATCTGTCCGGCACGTTCGGCGTGAAGTCGACGCAGACCATCAGCTGGAAAGACGTCGACCAGTTCGTGGAAGACGGCGTCGTGCAGACGGCAACGTTTGCGATGCATCGCCACACTTACGACGCGCAGGGCAACCTGCAGGTCGAGATCGTGGAGTGCGGCGGCAGCGTGTTCGACCTGTGCAGCGTGCCCTTCCCGCCGTTCCTCGGTGCAGAGGCCTACGGCCAATACGCTCCGGAGACGATCTGGGGTGGTGAGACCATGCCGCGCACGACGATCAACGTGCCGCTTCCGGACTCGCAGCCAGGAGCTGCATTCAAGACCGCCGAGTTCGCGATGTTGAACGGCATCCAGCTGGATGATCCGATGGGCGAGTGGCCCTCGGATCGCCGTCAGATCGCTGGCGCACCGGAGTCAGAGGGCACGCCGGTCAACGGCGCGACCTGGCTGGATTCGGACAACGATGGCTCGCTCGCGCTGACGACGTATGGCGTCGGACCCGAGGGTGAGCCTCAGGACGGCGTTCCTCCGGAGCCTCCGATCGAGTACGGGACGCGTTCGCGTGAGTGCCCGCGTTCGAGCGATGGCGAGCGTTATCCCTACGCGTATCCGCCTGCCATCCCAAATGGTTCGCTCTCCGTGCAGCGCATCAAGCGCTTCTTCACGGCGCAGCGCGCGCGGCTTGCCTACGACGGCAAGATCGACAGCTGCGACGTCATCACCGGCGCAGTCACCGGTCCAGACAACGGTCAGCTCAAGCTCGACACGCGCGTGGCTGGCTGCGTTCGCGTGAACGGCGGCGGCGAGAGCGCATGCGCCGCTGGCGCGGTCGACTTCCTCGACGAGCAACCGCAGACCCAGAACCTGAGCGACACCAAGTTCACCATCAAGCGCCTTGCGGATGGTGTGACTTGCGCGGACGTCCGGGCAGCGAGCTACTGATTCTCACGTAGATAAGTAGATACGCGTACATACACAGGGCCGAGCACTGCGCGAGCTGCGCAGTCTCGGCCCTGCTTGCTTCATGCGCACAGCGCACGCTAGCTTTCACAGCGATGTTATCTACGCCTCCCTCCGAAGCTCGGCCGCCGCTGCAGGTGCTCAAGCGTTTTGTCGCTGACTACGGCGAGGAGCTCGAAGAAGTGGTGTGCCCGTTGTGCGGCAACGCCCGATCGAGCCTGGCGCTCGAAGCACGCGATGTGCTGTACAACACGGCCGGCACCTATCGCTTGGTGCGTTGCGATGCGTGCGAGCTCAAATACGTCAACCCGCGGCCGACGATAAGCTCGCTGGGTAAGCATTATCCGGACGACTACCACTGTTATCGCGCGGTCGAAGATGCGCCGTTCTGGCTGCAGCCGACTGCGCGCATGGAAGTCAACGCCACAGCTGCCAACCGCTTGAAGTCGATCGAAGGCGTGATCGGCAAGCTGCGCCCGGACATGGAGATCCTCGACGTCGGCTGCGGGCGCAACGTCCTGCTCGATCTGATCCAGCGCACGCGCGGGTCGCGCACGCTCGGCATCGAGATGAAGGCTGAGATCGCACAATACGTGCGCGACGTGTTGAAGCTGCCCGTGATCAACGGAATGCTGATGGACACCCAGCTCGAGAGCGCGCGCTTCGATCTGCTGGTCATGCTCGAGTATCTGGAGCACGAGCCGGACCCGATGCGCGTGCTCACTGAAGCGCGCCGGGTGCTCAAGCCCGGTGGTCACATCGCGATCGAGATCCCCGATCCCGAAGGTTTGCCAGCGCGCGTGTTCAAGGACCGCTGGGTGAACCTCGACTTGCCGCGCCATCTCGTGTTCTTCGATCGCAAGACGCTCAAGCGCGCGCTCGCGGAGACGGGCTTCGAGATCGTCTCGCATCGCAGCTTCGGTGCGCCGGGCTACATCGGCTACAGCTTGTTCCTGAGCACGGGCGCCTCGAATATCATGCGCCACTGGAACGCGATCTCCGCGCTCGCGTTCACGCTCGGCGTGCCGTTCATTCCGGCGCTGCCGTGGCTGCCCGAGTTTTCGTTTGTGGTCGCGAAAGCGCTTTGATCAGTCGACGGGGGGCGGCGGCTCGGGACAGTCTGCGCTGCTGATCACCAGCACGTCTTCGCACGTCGCGGGCTGATCGTCGCTCGGTACACCGGGTTGGCAGACCGGCGCGCTGCCGCTCACAGCTGCGCAGAACCCACACCCGGGCTTCGAGCTGCAGGCCATGCAGTTCTGCTCTTCGGCATCCGCGCGACCGCAGTACTCGACTGTGCCCTTCCCGCCGGCATCGGGATGCTCGACACCATCGTCGCCACAGGCAGCGCACAGCACCACAAGCCAAAGCGCGCGGAGATTCATGTCGGCAGCTCCTTCTTCTCGCAGCCGTCCGGCAAACCACGTTGCTGGCGGACCCAAACGATCAGCGCTGCTTGAGCCAGTACCACACCCGCCCAGACATTGCGGAGCGTATCGGTCTGCTCTGTGAACGAGATCATCAGCTCCATGTAGTGGGGCTGGCTCGCGTTGTTCACGATCTGACGCGCCTTGATGTGCAACTGCTTCGGGCTGTCGCCCTCGAAGTTCATGCGCCCGAGGTATGCGTTGTCGGGGCAGGAGAACGGCGTGGGCTTGTAACCACTGAACTGATTGATCGTCGCATCGAGCGTCGCGCCGAGAAACAGCACCTTCGGCTGCCCGGTCGCTGTGCCTGCTTCGAGGATGTAGCAGCTCGGACCTTGCGACGCGTCCTTGTAGCCGAGGTACACGCTGAGCGCGCCGAAGCGAATGCCTTGGCGCAAGGGCGTGATCACATCCACGCGCTGCAACTTCGCGCCGAGCTTCTTCTCGAACTTTTGATTCGCCTCGTGGACTGTCGCGAGCAGATGGTCACTCGGCTCGATCGTGCCGAGCGCGGTGCGAAACGTCTCGGGCTTGCTCGCTGGCAAGGTCACGCGCGCCATCGCCAAGCGCCCCACGAAGGGATGGAAATCACCCGGACGCTTGCGCGTGTGAGCAGCCTCGACCCAGTAGTAGCGCGTCGCGTCATCGGCAGAGCGCGGCTGCACCGTCTCACTCTCTTGCGCGTCCGCACCGGTGAGCTGGGCGAGCTCGTCCAGCTGCGGCGCGTACGCGCTCAAGTCGAGCTGCGCGAGCTCGGGCGGCAAGCTGTCCGCGCCTGGATCAGCCTTGAAGCGATGCAATGCAAGCGCGGCTGCGTCCACGTCACTCTGCTGCACGTGCGCGTCAGGGAAAGCTTCCTTCAGCGCGTTCTGCAAGATCCTGCTGGTGGTCGGGTCGAGGTCGACAGCCATCGAGCGCTCCTTCCGCATGCCGCATGCCGCATGCCGAACGCGCGAACGCGCCTGTGCCCATGCACCGGAGCCCCGTGCGCTTCTGTCTGCCGCGCGTCGCACACAGCAGCTCGCGCGTCTCAGACAACAAACACTCTACGGCACGACCGTGTGCTGTGGCAGTGAGACATCACACGCTTTTCACGAATGTCGCGCGAGGACACCGTCGCGATCGCCGCGCACATCTGCGGCGATCGCTGACTGTGAGCTTGTGACTCTGTGACTGCCTGCTCAGCTTGGATCCGGCGCAGGCGTGGCGGGACCGCTGGGCAGCTGTGCCGGCTCTTGAATGTAAGCGGTTGGCAGCTCGCCGGTCAGCGCTTTCAAGAACGTCACGATCGACGTGACTTCGGCGTCAGTCATCACGCCCTTCGGGGTCTGGTACTCGCCCATCACCTTGACCGCTTGCTCGAGCGTCGCGACCGAGCCGTCGTGGAAGTAAGGGCCGGTCTTGTCGATGTTGCGCAAGCTGGGCACCTTGAAGAAGTGCTTGTCAGGCTCGTTCATCGTGACTTGGAAACGCCCCGTGTCCATCACGGGGTATTCTTTCATGGCACCGAGCTTGCGGTAATGCGCGCCGCCCAGCTCCGCGCCACCGTGACACCCCGCACAAACAGATGTTTGGAACAGCAACAAACCTTCGATCTCGGGCATGGTCAGCGCGTCGACTTGGCCTTTCAAGAAGGCGTCGAAGCGACCAGGCGTGACCAGCTTGCGCTCGAACGCGCCGATCGCATTGGCGGCGTTCTCGAACGTCATCGGGTCGGCTTCGCCGGGAAACGCCGCTGCAAACAGCGGGGCGTAACCTGGGATCGACTTCAGGACCGTGACGGCCTGTGCTGCGCTAGGCAGCGCCATCTCGACCGGGTTGAGCACAGGGCCCTGCGCTTGAGCTTCGACGTCGGCGGCGCGTCCATCCCAGAACTGCGCGACGTGTCCGGCTGCGTTGTAGGTGGTGGGCGAGTTGCGGCCACCGACTTGTTCTTTGTGGCCGCGCGAGGTAGCGCCGACCGGTGCGCGCGCATCCACGCCGTAGCTCGCTAGGTCATGGCAGCTGTTGCATGAGAGGTCGTGGTTCTTCGAGAGCCGCTTCTCGTAGTAGAGCTGGCGACCCAGGGTGATCTTCTCTTCGGTCACCGCGTGCATCGGGCTGTCGTACGACGCCGGCAACGCCGAGAAGATCAGGCGTGCGTCGGTAAGCACGCGCTGCACGTCGAGCGCGCCAGGAGCAGCTGGTGCTGCTGCGCCGCTACCAGCGGCAGCGCTTGCAGTCGCCGTGACTGTTGGTGCAGCAACTGATCCAGCAGCTGCCGGTTCAGCCGCTGGCGCTGCTGCGCTCGCACCAGCGCTGGTTGCACCTGCAATGCCGCTGCCGGCAGCAGCCATCGTCGCGCTGTCAGTCTGCGTGCTTGTTGGAGCGGCGTTGTTGCACGCCAGCGAGACCATGGAAACAGAGAGCGCCGCCGGCAAGCGGCTGAGAAAACACAATCGCATCGAGTCGACTCCGTGTGTCGCAAAACTGCGAGACGCGAAATAGACTCACGCACGCGCAAGTGCAAGCAACTCGCTGCAAACGTGTGATGCGCTGCGCGGCACTCAGAGCTACATCATTGACCTCCGAGGCCGCGCGATCGTAAGCACACCAGCCCAAAAACCTTCGAATCACTAATTTGTGCGCATTTTTGGGGCTTACTCAAACAGTCAAATGGACTGTCAGCGAGAAAAATCCCATGTGAAAGTTGCGGCGCCTGTGCGTTGATCGGGAGGATCGAGCTTTAACCCTTCGAGCGATGCGAGCACACACTTTTGCAGTGTTTCATTCGCAGTGGTGCCCGCGGGGACAATGCTTGGCTTCACAATGGTTCCGGTCTTCGGCTCGACCTCGAAGCTCACAACGACGCGACCTTGCACAGCGTTGTCTTTCTCATAGCTTTGCTTGTAGCAGCTTTCGACATCTGGTTGCTTCTTGTCGAGCACCTTGCGCACGGCTGTGCGGTAATCCTCCGGACCGCGCGCGTAGAACGAGCACGCTGCCACGCTCGTGCAGGCGATCATGATCAAAGCGATGCGCTTCATTTCACGCCCTCCTGCTCTACGATCAGAAACTCGACGCGACGATTTTTTTCTTTGCCTTCGGGCGTGTTGTTGTCGGCGATCGGCTTGGACTCACCGAAGCCTTTGGATTCCAAGCGCGCGCCTTCGATGCCGTGCCCCTTGAGCCAGGTGAGCACCGCAGTCGCGCGACGCTGTGAGAGCTCTTGGTTGTAAGCGTTCTCTCCGTCGCTGTCGGTGTGACCGTGGATCGCGACTTTCTTGATCTCCTTGTGCTCTTTGAGCGCGGTCGCGATGTCGCCGAGCAGACCGTCGGACGCCGGTAAGATCTCAGCCGCGTTGAACGCAAACTGGATCTTTTCTTTGATGTCGATCCGATCTTGCTTCACCTCGACCCGAGGCGGCGGCGGGGGCTCGGGTGCTGGCACCGGACTCTTGAGCACGATCGGGGTCGTGTCCTCGAAGCGTGTGATGCCACCACACGCCGCCAACGTCACGATGAGCCAGGTTGTGGCTCCTGCACGCGTAGTCATTCGCGTCATCCAGTTCCTCCGGAAGCGCTGGCTCCGTCGCCGCTCACAGCAGCAGCAGTAGGCTAGCGCTTCCGCAGGCTAAACCAGACCGCGCCATTGCGGAACTTCATGAATCCACCGACGTCCTCCCACTCTTCCACGTGCCCGTGCCCGTCTGACCATTGGTCACAAGTTTTCGCAATGAAGTTGGTGCTTTTGCAGACCGAGAGGCAACCGCGCGAAACGGAGCGCGAAACAAGAGAATGAACAGGGAGTTTAGGAGCCGG